>Ga0209317_1000398_pt1 | contig 53726 bp, 49 predicted proteins | sample RifGroB2_FD_183994 | JGI IMG/M metagenome (GOLD analysis project Ga0209317, IMG submission 183994) | Soil microbial communities from Rifle, Colorado, USA - Groundwater B2 (SPAdes) (version 2) | ecosystem: Environmental > Terrestrial > Soil > Unclassified | place: Rifle, Colorado | collected... | reverse complement strand
TGTCGAGCCCCACCGGTCCCCCTCCGAACTTATCAATAATGGTCAGAAGTATGGCCCGGTCCATCATGTCGAAACCCATCTCGTCGATTTCCAGAAGTGCCAGCGCCTGGTCGGCAACGCTGCGCGTTATCACACCGTTCGCTCTCACCTGGGCAAAATCGCGCACCCGGCGCAGCAGCCGGTTGGCGATGCGCGGTGTGCCGCGGCTGCGCCGGGCGAGTTCCATGGCGCCATCCGGATCGATGGCCATGCCGAAGATGCGCGCCGACCGCGTGACGATGAAGGAAAGTTCCTCATGAGTGTAGAACTCAAGACGCGAGATTACGCCGAAGCGGTCTCTAAGCGGCGAGGAGAGGAGTCCGGCGCGGGTGGTGGCGCCGACCAGGGTGAACTTCGGCAGGTCGAGCTTGATGGTGCGGGCGCTGGGGCCCTGGCCGATGATGATATCGAGCTGGAAGTCTTCCATCGCCGGGTAGAGGATCTCCTCCACCACGTGGGAGAGGCGGTGAATCTCGTCGATGAAGAGGACGTCGTGCGGCTCAAGGTTGGTGAGAATGGCAGCCAGGTCTCCCGGCCGCTCGATCACCGGACCGGAGGTCGACTTGATGCTCACCCCCATTTCGCAGGCGATGATGTTGGCGAGCGTCGTCTTGCCGAGCCCCGGAGGTCCGTAGAGGAGCACGTGGTCCAGCGCTTCGCCTCTGCCGCGGGCGGCGTCGATGAAAAGAGCGAGATTGCCTTTGACCTTTTCCTGGCCGACATAGTCATCCAGTGCGCGAGGGCGCAGCGTCGCCTCGAAGCTATCGTCGTCAGTTTTTTCAGGGGTGATGGTGCGGGTCATACCTCTCCGTGCCGCGTAACTACCAATAGATGCAGACGCGTCAAGTTATAACAGATGGCGGTAAAGGTCAAGCGGGGAGGTGTTTGGGTGCTTTGGGGGGCGGCAGGCGCAAACCGGGCGAACACAAGGTTCGCCCCTACCGTTGGAAGACAGAGATAGGGGGAGTGAGCACTGCCATTAAATTACGGAACTATATCTCAGGGCCGCTGCGATCTGCTACCAAACTAACCTCCCCCTTTAACAAAGGGGGATTAACCAGCTGGCTCTGACTAAATCCCCCTTGCCTCCCTTTGCTTAAGGGGGAGATACTCAGCCTTTGTTTGGATAGTTCAGTTAAGTCAACGATGACGCTAATTCTGGTATGCTGCACAAACCCCCTCTCCCTTGATGGGAGAGGGATGGGGAGAGGGTGAAAAAGCCGCAACCTCGCTCGCTTCCAACTCTCCCGCCTGCCGTAGTTACTTCATCAGTACCTTAAGCGCCTGCTTCAGTATCGATTCCACCGTGGCATCCTCGGCAATCCGGATTTCCCCCAGCGCCTTTTGCACCACCGCTTCCTTATAGCCAAGATTGATGAGAGCGGAGAGCACATCCTCGCGGATCTCCTGCTTCGCTGCCGCAGGTGCCACATCCTGAGTCTGGGTCTGGGTAATGCCGAGCTTTTTCACCTTCTCTTTCAGCTCAAGAACCAGCCGCTCCGCGGTTTTCTTGCCGATCCCCGGGATGGCGGAGAGCCTGGCGAGGTCGCCGCGCATAAGTGAATCCGCCAACTCGGACGGTTCGCTATTGGAGAGGATGCCGTTGGCGAGCTTGGGTCCGACACCGGAGACGCCGATGAGAAGCTGGAACACCTCCTTTTCCTGCTGGGTGCGGAAGCCGTACAGGTTGATGGCGTCCTCTTTGACCGAGGTATGGATCTGCAGCGAAACGGAGCCCCCCTCGGCGGGAAGGGCGTAGTAGGTGGAAAAGGGAATTTGCACCCGGTAACCGACCCCGTTGACATCGAGAATGATGAAATCGGGGGATTTGTGGGCGATCTTTCCGGTAAGCAGTGCAATCATGAAAACCTCGGGGATGCGGCGCTGAAAAAAAGGGGAAACGGAACTAGGCTCTTTTGAGCAGGCTGTTCATCCCTGCGGAGTGGGCGTGGCAGACGGCTACTGCGAGAGCATCGGAGGCGTCTTCCTGCGCCACTTCCGGCAGGTTCAGGAGCGCCTTGATCATCTGCTGCACCTGCACCTTCTCGGCCCGGCCGCTGCCGACCACCGCCTGCTTGACCTGGAGCGCCGTGTACTCGAAGACCGAAAGCCCTACGTTAACAGCGGCGACGATGGCCGCTCCGCGTGCCTGCCCGAGCTTCAGCGCGCTCTGCGCGTTTTTGGCCAGGAAGACGTTTTCCACCGCCACGGCGTCAGGCTGATACTGTGCGATGACTGCAGAGAGCCCTTTGAAGATCTGCTCCAGGCGCTGCGGGAAATCTTTGGCGCTCTGGGTGAAGATGGCGCCGTTGTCGATATGGATCAAACGGTTCCCCTGTTTCGAGATGATGCCGTAACCGGTGATCCGTGAGCCGGGATCGATACCAAGGATAATCATGCGATCCCTTCCTCCTTATCTGTTGCGAACATTGCAAAACCGCCCGCCCCTTGGGAGCGGGAGGACCGAACGAAGAAAATCCAAGGTTCTGAGATAGATTCAAAGCTCTACCACAAGTCCCCCCCCCGGATCTGCTACAGAACTAACCTTTCCCTTTGGCAAAATGCGTAGGGTGGGCACTCCGTGCCCACCGCCCGTACCCTTTTGCCCCTATGCCATGCATCATCGAGGTGGGCAGGGGCTGCCCACCCTACACTACCCCTTCACCGGGGGGTAGAGGGGGACCCGGTCAACCAAAAAAGGCGCGGCAGGCGAAAGGTCTGAGACTCACCTTCCCGCGCTGCCGCGCCCTTTGAGTATTCCCGGCCCGCCCATCTATTGCTACATCATCTTTTCCATCTCCTCCTCGGAGATGTCGAAGTTGGCGTAGACGTTCTGCACATCGTCGTTGTCTTCCATGCGGTCCATCAGCTTCAGCATGTTTTCGGCCTGCTTTCCTTCCAGCTTCACCATGGTCTGCGGAATCATGGTGATTTCGGCGGACTCTGCCTTGAAGCCTGCCTTCTCTAGCGCGGTCTTCACCTCGTGAAAGGCCGTAGGCTCGGTCAGCACCTCGTACACATCTTCTTCGTCGACTACGTCGTCGGCACCCGCCTCGATGGCAGCTTCAAAGAGCTTGTCGAAATCTACCGTCTTCGGGAAAACCAGCAGACCCTTCTTGTCGAAGAGCCAGGAGACGCAGCCGGACTCGCCCATGTTGCCGTTGCACTTGGTGAATATGCTTCTCACGTCGGAAACGGTACGGTTGCGGTTGTCCGTCATCACCTCGACCAGCACCGCGGCGCCGCCCGGGCCGTAACCCTCGTAGGTGGTCTCTTCGTAGGTGGTCCCTTCCAGACCGCCGACCCCCTTCTTGATGGCGCGCTCGACGTTGTCTTTGGGCATGTTCTCGGCTTTTGCCTTATCGATAGCCGTTCTCAAGCGTGGGTTACCATCCGGGTCACCACCCCCAAGTTTCGCGGCGACTGTGATCTCTTTGATGATCTTGGTGAAAACCTTGCCCCGCTTGGCATCGGCGGCGCCTTTCTTGTGTTTGATAGTGCTCCATTTATTGTGACCTGACATGAGCTACTTCCTTTCATCATTTTTTGTGATGGAAACGCGAAATAGTATCATGGGTAAAAGTCTGTTGTAAAGTAGGAAAATCACAGTTAAAATGTACCGGAATTTGAGGGAGCACGGGTATTTAAGCCTGGAGAAGGAGAATAGATGCACAACTTCCGCCCTAGATCCAAATCTGCATTGCTGGCGCTTTTGCTCGTCTGCACCTTGATATTCACCTGCAGTTGCGCAACCACGCCCCCACCCAGCCGGGAACTTCCTCCGCTTTTGACGCAGGACGAACTGTTGCGTCCCTACCAGAAAGTGGCCAGCATCGAGGTGAAACGCGAGCGCTACGGCTCCCCATCCGACCTCACCCCGGTCGACTACGACTGGGCCTATCAGGCTTTGCGTCAGGAGGCTGCCAGGATCGGAGCCGACGCGGTCATCACTCCCGAGGTAAGGGTGGAACTTCGGAGCCACCTCTGGTTTCCCATCAGCGAGATGAAGGCCAAGGGGATCGCCATCAAGTTTCGCTGACTATTCCTGCCTGAATAAAAATTCCATTGGTCATTGCAGCACATTTTTGAGATAGTGTGGCGCGTATACGGTATCGCTGTCGGCAAACTGGCTGTCATATAATTATCAATCAAGGAGGCGGGAACCATGAAGGCTGTATTGATGGAAGGTTTTGGCGGTGTAGAAGTACTGAAGATCGGAGAAGCGCAGAAGCCTGCGCCCAGGGAGAACGAGGTACTGGTGCGGGTGCATGCCACCTCTATAAACCGTCCCGACCTGGTGCAGCGGGAAGGGAAATATCCTCCACCCGCCGGCGATTCCGAGATCCTTGGTCTTGAGGTCGCAGGCGTTGTCGAGGAGCTTGGTTCGGCCGTGACCGGCTGGAAGGTCGGCGACCGGGTCATCACGCTGGTCGGCGGCGGAGGCTATGCCGAGTACGCGGTGGCCTATGATAACCACCTGATGGCGATCCCCGAGTCGATGAGCTTCGAGGAGGCAGCCTGCATCTGCGAGTCCTACATCACCGCGTTCCTGAACGTTTTCATGATTGGCGGACTGCAAGATGGCGAGACCGCGTTGCTGCACGGCGGGGGCGGTGGCGTCAACACGGCGGCCATCCAGCTTTGCAAGGCATTGGTGCCCAACTCCAAGCTGATCGTGACCGCCTCCCCGGAAAAGATCGTGCGGGTCAAGGAGCTGGGTGCTGATCATGTTATCAACTTCAGGGAGACCCCGGACTTTACCGAGATCGTCAAGGAGATCACCGGCAAGAAAGGGGTGGATGTGATCCTGGACCATGTCGGTGCCAAATATCTTGCCCCCAACATGAACTCGCTGGGCTACAAGGGAAGGCTGGTCGTAATCGGCGTCATCTCCGGGATCAAGGCCGAGCTGAACCTGGCTCTCATGATGGTGAAGCGTCAGCAGATCATCGGCAGCGTGCTCCGTTCGCGGCCGGTTTCGGAAAAGGGAGAGATTGTGGCAGAGTTCGTGCGTCGCGCCATGCCGAAATTTGCCGACCGGACCATCGTTCCGATCATAGAAAAAGTTTTCCCCCTGGATCAGGTGGCGGACGCACACAGGATGATGGAAGAGGACAAACATTTCGGCAAGATCGTCCTGCAAGTGATCGCGTAGCATCCGGGTTGAGATCTTCGTAGGGGCACCCCTCGCGGGTGCCCTGGTTTTGCGGGATTGGATACCCGCAAGGGGTATCCCTACGGAATACGGTGGTTCGCCTTGTTCCGAATAGGCGGGGCATCACCCATTTTGAGCCTGTTGTTTGTTTTTCCTCTGTGATACTCTGTGCTCCTCTGTGGTTAAGCTTTTAATTCAAACAACAAAGGAGAACTGGCTTCAGGATGGAAACCTACTCAAATTTTTTCTTCACCGTATGGATCAGGTTCTTTTTCCTGCTGACTCCGTTCTTCGTTCTCTCCACCTTCCTCGCCATGACGCCGGAGCTCACCGCCTCCCAGCGCCGCACCACCGCGGTCAGGGTCACCCTCGCCGTCATGGTCGCCTGTTTCGTGCTCTATTCCTTCGGCAACACCCTCTTCTCGCTCTTCGGCATCACGCTCGACTCTTTCAGGATCGGCGCCGGCAGTCTGCTGTTCCTTTCCGCGGTGCACATGGTCCACGGCGACGACAGCGCGCCACCCAGTGGAAAACGAGAGGCCATCTCGGTAGTTCCCCTCGCCATACCGATCACCGTGGGACCCGGCACCACCGGCGCTCTGCTGGTCATGGGAGCGGAGATCCAGCAGAGTTGGCAGATCTTCGTAGGCTGCGCAGCACTGGCCGCCGCAGTTCTTTGTGTCGGCATACTTCTGGTCTGCGCCTCCTTCATAGAGCACATCGTCGGCAAGAAAGGGATCACCATCCTGAGCAAGCTCACCGGCCTCTTCGTCGCGGCCCTAGCCGCCCAGATCGTCTTCACCGGTGTGAAAAACTTCCTCCAGGTAGGGTAGGGTGTGCAGGTTTGCAGCATACCCTCGCCCTCCGGGAGAGGGTGCCCGAAGGGCGGGTGAGGGTGTTTCGGTGTTACGAGGGGACGAGGGTAACGGCGTGATGCAGTAAAAAATGTTCACAGCATAAAGGGGGCTCCGTCACAGGAGCCCCCTTTCTTTTATTGCTTGTATTTTTCAAGCCCCGGACGCAGAGACCGATGGGACACTTCGTGTGCCAGCGCGTTAAACGGCAATGGACCTGACCCGTCCGCCTTCCCTGTTTGTCCCTATTGCTTTCCCCTAGCCTTGTCGATCTTTTCCTCCGCCTTTTCTGCGTCCTCTGCATCAGTGCTGGGGGCATTCTGCAGCTTAGCAGCACTAGGCTTCAGCAAAAGGCGAAGGTAGACGGGAAAGTGGTCCGAGCCGAAAGCCGGCAGGCGCTGCATTTCTCCAAGGAGGAATTGTTCCGAATGGAAGACGTGGTCCAGCGGCCAGCGCATAAACGGTATCTTTGCGTGAAAGGTGTTGAACATGCCGCGCCCTTTGCGGGGATCGAGCAGAGAGCTGGTCTCTTGGAAAAGCTTTGTCGTATATGACCACGCCACGTCGTTCAGGTCGCCCGCCACGATGCTCGGGAGGTCGTTATCTTTAACCCGGCGGCCGAGGATAAGCAACTCCGCGTCGCGAGGCAAAGAGGAAGACGCTTCAGTGGGCGAAGGCGGCTCCGGATGGACTCCGTGGAACCAGATCCATCTCCCCGATCGCAGCTGAATCCGCGTGTGCATGCTCGGTATCTCGGCCCGTAGCAGATACTTCACCTCCGGGTCTAGCAGTGGCAGCCGAGAGTAGAGCAGCATGCCGTATTTATTGTCGCGCGGTTCCTTGATGGTAAACGGGTAACCGTCTTTTTCCAGCACCCGCAGTTTCTCTTCCCACCACGCATCCGGTTCCAGCAGCAGCACGACGTCAGGGCGGCGCTCGGCAATCATGCGCAGCAACCGATCGGTTTGGTGATTGCTCATGAGTACATTGGCAACCAGCAATGAGATGGTAGATTCATGTTTGTGCTCCGTTGCCGACAAGACCTCCTTCCGAGCCATTGGCGTGTAGGGAAAAATGTAGGCTGACTGGATCACAACCGCCGAGACAGTTGCGGTCAGCAGAGCTATTGCGCGCCAAGTCCGGAAGCCCCAAAAGAAAAGGGACAAGCCGAGCGCCAGCAGGGCAAGGGCCAGGATCTGAGCGCGCGGGAAGTCCAGTACGCGGATCCACCACGCCTCGCCCTGGAAGAAAGGAATTAGGCTCGCCGTTGCCACAAAAGCCGCGAGTAAAAAGGCCGATTTTTTCATGCAGCGCGCTCCAAGACAGGAGATGACCCCAGGGGACGGGTGACCCGGGAGGACGTTGTTTAGTTGGTTTACTTGAAGAACTCAACGGATTAAGCAACATCCCCTTGCCTTCTGCTACCGTCCTCTGCACGGATATCGCCGGGGTGAACGGCTGCTAAGTCGTCCGTTTCCACCCGTCTTGTTGGGCCGCCTTCTTTCATCGGCTTTCGTCAACTGCCACTGGTCCCGGCTTGATCACGTCTCATTCATCCGCTTGCGTCGACTCAATCGACTTTCAGTCAGCATCTTCGGGCTTTCTGAGACGACACACTATTTAGTTACTTCAGCTAATCTTTCTTTCACCGACTTCTACAAACAATTCCTCGCTTAGACCGCTATCCTTACTACCAGATATTGGAATCAAAGAGAAATTGGCTGATTAGTAGGAATATTTCGGGGCGGGTTGATCAACAACTTACACAACTTGCCAATGTCCCCCTGCCTTCCCTCGGCCGTCTGCCGCGCTTTGTTGGCCGTCTCTCAGTCTCAGTTTGTCGACTGCTGCCCGCACTCCCGGCAATACTTCGCGTGAACGTGCATCAGACTATTGCAATTGCTACAGGTTTTAAACTGAGAAAACCCGCAAAAGGGACACGCTGGTGATTGGGCAGGCAGATGTTTCCCACATTGCTGGCATTCTCCTTTCGAAATCCTGCGCTCAATCAGCTTCTCGCGCGAAAAAAGCTTTTTTTGAAAGATGTAGATCAGGAAAAGGGCTGTCGCTACAGCTAGCGCAATTATGAGGTAGTGCCAAATCGCAACAAGCTTGAGGGACTCCAGCAGATCAATGAACTGCTTCAATAATTTCTTCGGGATGATGTCATAGAGTGTTTCTATGATTTTGCAGAGGATCGGGATAAATGAGATTCCCAGAAGGTGAGAAGAGACCAGGGTTTGGAGTCCGCGGTTTTTCCTGATGCTTGTGTTATTCCAGACATAAAAGACGACAAAGAGCGGCAACAGGAAGATCATCTGCATCGCCAGCTTCTTTACCGGATACCAGTAGTTCAATGTGCGCAGTTCTGCGATTAAGTTTTGTCTGTCTTGTTCTTGTAGACCCTGTAACTTTTCCCATAGCAGTTTGACCTTCGCATCACTGTTAATGGTTCGTTCCGACGCAGCTATACGGGCTTTCAGAGCGTTCAGGGCGCTCGTTTTCTCCTGGAATTCCTTTTTTGTCGCATCAACTTTTGTTGGGCTTTCCTGCTGTTTTGCTATTGTCTCAAGCAATGAAGTATCGTAAGCGCCTTTCAGATTTTCGATTGCCCGCTGCAGTTCCTTTGCTTCACGTTCTGATTTATTTCGGTCTTCAAAGACGCTGGTTAATGCTTTGTCGTTCTTGATCTGATCAACAAGATCGACATAGGGGACACAGACCGGATGTCGTTCTGTCCTTTGCACTTCATCACGATAATAGCTGTTGCTGGAAGCGATTATGATTTGTGAAAGATTGGCAATGCGGTTGGTGGGATTCCATTGGCTATTGACAACGATCTCCCGACAGGTATTGGGGATGTATGCCTCGGGAGAGGAAAGCTGCCGGGTATGTGCCTCAAGTCCGTTGAAAATGGAAACAAGAATGAAAATATCCAGAACTATAGTAATTGCAAGAGCAGCTTTGCCCAATGGCTGGTCATCAAGGATGGTGAGATGACTCCTGATCTTTATAAAACTATCCTTAAATTTCGCTCCCACACTCATGCCGTCTCCCATGTAAATCTACGATCGATGTACCCTTGTTAGACGAATCGTTTCGGGATGAGGTATTCACGCCATTTTCTGATAGCGAAGGATCACGCAACCGTTAGATAGCGGGCGTGTTTCGAGCAACTCAAGCCCTTGTGGTTTCAATCCGCCACTAAACAATAGTCTGCCGTTGCCATGGATGACCGGTGCAACACCAAGGCGATATTCATCAAAGAGTCCCTCATCCATAAGAGTCCTCGAGAAATTGGCGCTCCCGAAGACGAACATGTTCCCATTTCCCTGTTGCTTCAGTCTGGCTACTTCCCCCGCAACATTGTCTTTTACCAGTGTCGTATTGTTCCAGGAGGCCGTCTGAAGAGTCCGCGAACAGACCACCTTCGGAAGAATGTTCATGTAATCCGCAATTTTACCCTGGGCCGTTTGCCAATATGCGGCCATGCCCTCATATGTCACGCGCCCGAACAAAAGCATGTCGGCCGACTCCAGCTGCTCGAGTGAGAATCGTTCGAGTTCTTCGCCCCAAACCTGTTCGTGCCAGGGCAAGTCCCAGTTCTCGGCGCCCTCGAAGTAACCATCTACGGTGATGAGATTCCACATGATCAGTTTTCGCATCTCGTGATCCTTCCTTTCCTGTGGCCAACATTTAATCCGTGGCGAGGGGGACGCCCATGCGACTATGTGTAACTTTCGTGGCGAGGGGGACGCCCACGTGGCGAGGGGGACGCCCATGCGACTATGCGTAACTTTACAAGAGTTCGATCTCTATCTTGAGTTTCGCATGTTCGCATGGGCGTCCCCCTGCCTTTCCCCCCTGCCTTTCCCCTCAAAGAGTCGTTATAACCAAGGTGGGTGGTGAAAATCGATTCCTGATGTCGATTTTAATTTAGCTACCATCTGCAAGGTTCTTTTGTATGAAGATTTGTGTAAGCTAGGAAGATCATCGATGACTTGACTAAACTGATCGAGTGTATATATGGGCTTTTTAACACCAAAAGCGTAAAACAACGGGGGCGGACCCATTTTACTCTTAGTTTCTTCGTCCATAGTTAAATATGCCAGAGCATAAATGTAACCCTCAATGTAAGCAACATCTTCATATATTTTATTTTTTAGTTTTCTCTGCCTCCAATCAAGGTATGGCTTAAACACACTAGGGATATAGTACGGATCTGAATACTTACCGCTACTCTTGAGCGCATCAACTCGTTCCAAGGCATGCAACATACCGTCTTGATACGATGAGGCAATTATTATCTGAGGATGGTCGAAACAGTTGTATGTATCGTGTAATAGCTTATGCTCCTCTAAAATTTTTACACGTAGAGCTTCGGCTAGCACGTAAAATGAGTCTGGGAGCATAACTTCCTGCTCAACAAGATGGCATTTTAATTGAGATAGGAAGTAGGCTCCATCAGTAATAATTGGTATTAAACCTAAACTTTTAAACTTCTCTCTTTCATCGTGAAACGGAGTGACTATATATGCCTGTCTCTGGAAGTCCTGCATCTGCTTTGCCACAAAGCTGTATATATTATTGAAATCCGAGTCTGACAATGAATAACCAATAAACACAACAGTTTTTGTGGCCAAAATCCCCTTTAATATACTTCCTATTAATCCAGTATCCAATTTTTCCAAACACACATCGTAGTCCTTAGCCGTAGCGACTATAGAACCGTAGTTATTTATAGAACCATGAATCTTTAGGACCTTTCTTTCTTTTGTATTCCAAAAAACTAGGTCTTGATCGCTGACAAACGGAACCGCATCGCATTTATCTTCGAAGTAAGTATCCCAATTCGTTGTGATTATTGTGTTGATTTTATGAATAGTTGATAATTCCAGGTGAAATCGTGTAGCAACCCCCAACATTTCAGGAAACGATTTAATATGTTCAAATCTGTGTCTGATTTTACTTAGGAGCTTTATACGTCCATTTACTTGTTTACAATACTCTTCCATTAAATCAGGAAAAGATAATTCACAATTCTCATAATTAAGCTCCCCAACAATGTGGTCGTAAAAGGTAAAGTTCAAAACATTTCTTGATTCGGTGCTAATTCCAGCTCCAGTAAAAAGAACTAGACGATCAGAAATCAGATCTTCAATTAGGTCCTTTGGAAGCTCGAAGTCGTGCTGGTGCTTGCATATAGCGCAATCACAATTATCCATATCCCCCCCAAAGGCGGCCTGCAGCCGTAAACTGCGCTAAATCTCGTCTTTCTGTTCAACGCATAGATCACCGGTTAGAGTGACGCATATAAAACTGCATGAAGCATCTAGTATTGGATGCTTGCATCTAATATTAGATACCTCGTGGGCATATAATATTAGATGCTTTTCTTTTTTGTACCGCTAAGCGAAGCATCTAATATTATATGCTTCTCCAGGGCGGTGCCTTTTATCTTAACGTACGGAATGAGCCACATTCTCGCCGCCGGGTCCCACTTTCCGCCTGCTGACTTTGCCAGTTTCCTGTTCGCGCTTTCCGCGTAGGCGACCCTCCCCGGGACAACATTTTCCGCAGCAAACTTCGGCGGCGGGGGCGTCCACTCTTTTCTTTATACGATTATCTCTACGGTCTTCACTCTTGAACGACTTTCCTCATCATACCGGTAACGAACGCATACCAGCGCATCACCATATTGCTAAACCAGCCTTTTGTTCCCTTCTGCCCTGGCTTTAGTTTCAGTCGCGTCGTCATCTTTTACACCTTCGGTGTTGACTTTAACTGATATGAAATGAAGACTTTAGCTCGAAATATATATGTCAATATTCACAGGATGTAAATTAAAAAAGCTTCAAAGGAGGGCGTGCTTTGATCCAACTCCCGGAATCCTTCTTAGCAAGATACCTGACTCATCTAAACGACCATCATCTTGCTGTTGTAGGGAAGGCCGATTACCGGAAGTGGTTGCTGTATTTGTTCGATTTTTGTGAAAAGTATCGCGTCTCTGGCTCGGAACAGGAGCGCCTGCGCCTCTTTCTGGACAAGCTAAAAGAAAAAAATCAGCCGGTGGAAGAGACACACGAGCCTGACGAGTTCGTCGGCTGCTCCTGACGGGTCGTCGTCTGCTCCTGACGGGTCGTCGTCTGCTCCTGACGGGTCGTCGTCTGCTCCTGGCGGGTCGTCGTCTGCTCCTGACGAGTCGTCGTCTGCTCCTGACGAGTCGTCGGCTGCTCCTGATGAGTCGTCGGCTGCTCCTGATGAGTCATCGGCTGCTCCTGATGAGTCGTCGGCTGCTCCTGAGAAGTCGTCAGGTGCGTCGGAGAAGTCATCGGGAGCGCCGGAGAAGTCATCAGGTGCGACGGACGAGATGTAGATCGCGATATGCAGGAGGTAGGTCTGAAGATGTCTGCTGGTAGTCATTTCCTGCTGACATCAAGGGCTCAGATTAGGGAAGGGCTGAAGAGATGGGTTACTTTCTGTAACCCCATTCAAGCTTGAGTTGAGCGATACCTAGTAGCTGTGGAGTGGGGATCGACTTAATCCGCGCCGAATGATGCCACAGCATGACGGCGCGCAGGAGTTACTTTCTGATATAGGGCCGCCTAAGCGGCAAGGGCGGCACCTAAGGAACTTCAAAAGGCAAATCCCCCCTGTCCCCCCTTTGCTAAATGGGGGGATCCAGTATCCGGGGCTCTTAGAGTTAGGGCAAAGTTCTGCCTAAATCCCTGCCCATCCTTTATTGCTCCTCTCCGGTAAAACGGTAAAACGTTGCTACAGCGGGGTTGGCTCCTTATCGGTAGGGGATAAGGAGTGTAATTGACAAACAAAAAGGGGACTCCTTTTTAGGAAGTCCCCCTCTTTGTTGTCGCTTCTATATCCGGCAGGGCCGGCGGGTATCGTTACAGGCTCAGCGCAGCGTGTCCGTTGCAGAGCGCCTCGCGGGCCGCTGTCACCTCGGTGTCCTCAAGGTAGTCGTCGAAGCTCATCATCCGGTCGATGATTCCGTTCGGCGTGATCTCGATGATCCTGTTCGCTACGGTCGACACGAACTCATGGTCGTGGGAGGAGAAGAGGACTACCTCGGTGTAGGACATGAGCCCGTTGTTGAGTGCGGTGATCGACTCAAGGTCCAGGTGGTTGGTAGGCTCGTCCAGCACCAGCACGTTGGCTGCCGCCAGCATGCACTTGGAGAGCATGCAGCGTACCCGCTCGCCTCCGGAGAGTACGCTGGTCTTCTTGGTCGCCTCTTCGCCGGAGAAGAGCATCCGGCCCAGGAAGCCGCGGGCGAAACTCTCGCCTTCGGTCGGCGGGGAGTACTGGCCCAGCCAGTCGATCAGGTTCAGGTCGTTCTTGAAGTAATCCGTGTTCTCCTTGGGGAAATACGCGTGGGTGATGGTGATCCCCCAGCGGAAGGTTCCCGCATCCGGCTCCATTTCCCCTTCCAGAATCTGGAACAGGGTGGTCTTCGCCAGGGTGTTGCTCCCCACGAAGGCGATCTTGTCCCCCTTTCTCACCATGAGGTCGAGATCCTTGAAAATCTGGACCCCGTCGATGCTCTTGGAAAGTCCCTTCACCTCAAGGATGATGTCGCCGCAGGGGCGCTCCGGCTTGAATACCACGTACGGGTATTTCCTGGAGGAGGTCGGCATGTCCTCGATGGTCAGCTTCTCCAGGAGCTTCTTCCGGGAGGTCGCCTGCTTCGCCTTGGAGGCGTTGGAGCTGAAGCGCTGGATGAACGCCTTCAACTCTTCGGCCTTGTCGGTGGTCTTGCGGTTGTCGTCCTGGCGCTGCTTCAGGTGCAGCTGGCTTGCCTGGTACCAGAAGTCGTAGTTGCCGACGTAGACCTGGATGCGGCTGAAGTCGATGTCGGCTATGTGGGTGCAGACCTGGTTCAGGAAGTGACGGTCATGGGAAACCACGACGACGGTGTTGTTGAAGCGGTACAGGAAATCCTCCAGCCAGGCGATCGACTTCAGGTCGAGGTGGTTGGTAGGCTCATCCAGCAGCAGTACGTCGGGGTTGCCGAAAAGCGCCTGGGCCAAGAGCACGCGCACCTTGTCGCCACCCTCAAGCTCCTTCATCAACTTGCCGCGCATCTCCTCGGGAATGCCGAGGCCGTTCAAAAGGACCGCCGCCTCCGACTCGACTTCGTAGCCGTTCATCTCGGCAAAATCCGCCTCAAGTTCGGCGGAACGGATGCCGTCCTCTTCGCTGAACTCCGGCTTGGCGTAGATCGCGTCCCGCTCGGCCATCACCTTGTAGAGCTTCTTGTGCCCCATGATGACCGTGTTGAAGACGGTCTCCTCGTCGTAGGCGAACTGATCCTGCTTCAGGACCGCGATCCTTCCCTTGCCTGCTGAAATGTCTCCCTTGTCCGCTTCGATCTCGCCCGAGAGGATCTTGAGGAAGGTGGACTTACCCGCGCCGTTGGCGCCGATAAGGCCGTAGCAGTTGCCCGGAATGAACTTTATGTTGACGTCTTTGAAGAGGACCCTCTTGCCGTAGGCGAGGGTGACGTTGGATGCGCTGATCATCTTGGTTGCTCCCTTTTTCTAAATTAAAAAACCACAGGTGTCTCCCTGTGGCTCATGAACCTTACGTTTATAGCATTCTTAAGCGCCGCGCGGCAACGCATTTCTTTCATTGGTGTGATTTTTCGAGCTTTTTTGTCGGACGGATGAAATCACCGCAATGGCTAGAAGCTTCTCCGAGGAGGGAATGCACCCTCTCCTTCAGCGCATGCCAACTCTCCTCCCCCCAGCGGGGTGAGGTCGGGCTTGCGCGCCGAAGCGCGCAGCCCGAAGGCGTGTGGGGGGAAGGTCGCGGCTTCTTCGAAGAACCGACAGGGTTCCCCCTCCCTGTCCCTCCCCCTCCGGGAGAGGGGACCATTTAGACCACTCCTATCCAGGTAGGATGCCAGTAGATTGGGGGAAATGTTCGGTTCAACCCTGATATACCGTTTGACCCCACTATTGCTGACAAAAAAAGTTTATTTTCGGCCGGTATTATGGCAAGGTGAGTTTTTATTTTTGCCCAGCACCGCATTTAAACCTGCCGGAGATTGCATGAAAATTATCGATAAGATAGCTATCGGGGAGCAGTTCATCTCCCTGGAGTTTTTCCCGCCCAAGGACAAGAAGGAATGGCCCGCTTTTTTTAATACGGTAGAAAGGTTGTCCAGGCTGAATCCTCTCTTCGCCTCGGTCACATACGGGGCCGGCGGAAGCACCAAGGGGGACACCCTGGAGATCGTCACCCGCCTGCAAAGGGAATACAACCTGGAGACCATGGCGCATCTTACCTGCGTGGGATGCTATCGCGGTGAGTTGCTGCAGTTCCTCGACGACCTGGCGCTGGCTAAGGTCGACAACGTCCTCGCCCTGCGCGGTGACGCTCCCCTGGATGCTCAACCCGAATTCTCGGCATGCCGCACCCTGCTGCACGCTTCCGACCTGGTGGCCTTCATCAAAGAGAGCCATCCGGATCTGGGGATCGGGGTCGCCGGCTATCCTGAGATGCACCCGGAGGCGCTGGACCCGGAAGCGGATCTTTCCTACCTGAAGCTCAAGCTGGATCAGGGAGGCGATTTCGTCATCACCCAGCTCTTTTTCGACAACAGCCACTTTTTCGATTTCGTGCTAAAAGCCCGTGCAGCGGGTGTTGACAAGCCGATCATTCCCGGTATCATCCCCGTGGTGAGCCTCAAGGTGATCCAGCGCATCGTCTCGATGTGCGGCGCAAAGCTTCCCCCGGCCTACTTGGCGGAACTTGAGGAGGCTGACAGACGCGGTGGTGCTGCGGCCGTGCAACAGCTTGGGATAAACTACGCCAGACGGCAGGCACAGGAACTTTTGGCCGCCGGAGTTCCGGGCGTTCACATCTACACCTTGAACCGGGACGAGGCAGTACTTAACCTCGTCGACGGCCTGCTTCCAGCGTAGGGGCGGATAATCATTCGCCCCTACTGCCTATTCCGGGCACAAAGGACGCGACTCAATGGATAACCTGATTAAGATCGGCATCAGCTCCTGCCTTTGCGGCGAGAAGGTCCGCTACGACGGCGCTGACAACCGTGACCTGAAACTGGTCGATACGCTTAGGAAGTATTTCCATCTTCTTCCGGTCTGTCCCGAGGTCGGCAGTGGCATGCCGGTACCGCGGGAACGGATGCGCCTGGAGGGAAATCGCGCCCATCCGCAGCTGGTCGCCATCGAGAGCCGGACCGACTTCACCGCTCAGGTGCGGAGCTACTGCGTCGATCAGGCCGCCGCACTGGAGCGCGAGGAAATCTGCGGTTTCGTTTTTAAAACCAACTCGCCTACTTCCGGGCTGCACCAGGTTAAGGTCTACAACAGCGGGCTGGCGATCAGGTACGGCCGGGGGCTCTTCGCGGCGGAGGTGGTGAAACGTTTCCCGCATTTGCCGGTCGAGGAGGAAAGCGCGCTCGCGGATGCCATTCTCAGGGAGAACTTCATCGAGCGGGTCTACACTTATGCACGATGGAAAGGATCACGATGACCAGAATATTGCTCCCGATTTTGCTGCTTTGCCTGTTTGTGTCGGCTGATTTTGCCATGGTTCCGGAAGCGCTTGCCGATTACTACAAGTACACCGACAGTCAAGGGATGATCAGCATCACCAATAAGCTCGATTCCGTCCCTGCCAGGTACCGCTCCACCATGAAAGTGGTGCGCGAAGAGCCGAAAAAGGCTGCCGGTGCAGGCAAAGAGGCGCAGCAGCCTGAGCGCTATGAGCCTGAGGTCGTTGAAGCAACTGCTTCGGAGCAGGCCGCCGCACTTCCAGTCCAAGCACCGGCCGGCAAATTTGCCGAGCTCTCCGCCCGCTTCGTCTGGTTCAAGCCTTTAGCGTACTTGGCTGGTTTTATTGCGCTGTTCGTCGCGATTGTCAAAGTGACCTCTTTGCTCCCCTCTCCGTTATTATCCAAGATGATCTACCTCGGATTTTTCCTGGGCGTCTTCGTCTTTGTCTACCAGGCATACGTTGCACATGTAGTGGAGAGCTCTCTTAAGATAAAAGAGAACGCGGCCGCCATGATGAAGAAGTCGACCGTCCGGGAGCTGCCGGAGACAGAGGTTGATGCTGCTAACTCCGCACAAAAGTAGTCTCTGCAGATTAATGAAATAAACCGGCAATGAAGCCGGCTATTGTAATACCCAATCTAGGAGGTTGCCATGCTTGTTCGAGACCGGATGACTATTGACCCTGTGACCATTAAGGCGGAAGTATCCGTTACTGAAGCGCTGCGCCTGATGAACGAGAAAAAGATCCGGCGCCTGCCAGTGCTTGACGGTGAGGGGAACCTGATCGGCATCGTCTCCGACCGGGACCTGCTTCTGGCGTCTCCTTCTCCGGCGACCTCGCTGGCGATTTGGGAGATCCACGATCTGCTCGCCAAGCTGACCGTCGATAAGTCGATGACCCGCGAGGTCATCACGGTGACCGAGGACACACCGCTGGAAGAGGCCGCGCGCGTCATGGTCGACGCCAAGGTAGGCGGGCTTCCCGTCATGCGCGGCAGGACCCTGGTGGGAATCATCTCCGAGTCCGATCTTTTCAAGACGCTGCTGGAGCTTTTGGGCGGTCGCCGGGCCGGCGTTCGTATCACGGTATCCACTCCCGGCGCCAAGGGTACCCTGGCCGAGATTACCAAAGCGATCTACGAAGCAGGCGGCGATATCGTGGGCCTTGGCTTTAAAGAGGAATCAGCTGCCGGCAACCCCTGGGTGAACACTTTCAAGGTGCAAGGCGTTGCCAAGGACCGACTCGTGGAGGCGATGCGGCCCCACGTGCTGGAGATCCTGGACGTGCGCGAGAGTTAAGCGAGCCGGGAGCGGTTGCCCGCACCCGATCACTGTCACGGCCTGCTGCTTTCGCCTCGACGGGGCCGCAGCAATTGCAGTTGAAGGTTAAGTAGCGCACGGAGACGACATGCATCTGATCCAGATTTTGCTGCCGCTTTACGATAACGACGGGGAGCCGATTCCGCAGAACGAGTTTTTGCGGGTGCGTGATTATCTGTCGGAGCGTTTCGGCGGCATCACGACCTACATGCGCTCACCCGCCCGGGGACTCTGGAAGGAGACCCAGGAGACCACCGTTCACGACGATATCGTGATCTACGAGGTAATGACGGCTGAGCTTGAGCGTGACTGGTGGCGAGGCTATCGGGAGCAGTTGACGGCGAACTTTCGCCAGGCGCTGCTCATCGTGAGGGTGAGCGAGGTGGAGCTGCTGTAAGTTCATCAGTGAGAAACTGTTGCGCTGAAATCTGATGCATCGCAAAAAAAAGCCGGGCCTGCACGAGTGATCTCTCACTTGGCGGGCCCGGCTTTCTGCTTTGTTTCTGGTTTCCGGGTTTAACCGGTTGCTTCTTCACCTCCACTCCTCTCGTCTCTCTGAGGCTAACGCCGATCTGCTCCCCCTCCCTTCATGGGTGGGGGAGGGGGGCACTGCCATTAAGTTAACGATGAAGCTAATCCTGTTTCGCTGCACAGGCCCCCTCTCCCTTGATTGGAGAGGGATGGGGAGAGGGTGAAAAGTCTGTATGAGCCTCCCCCTCCCCCCCACCCCCATAAAGGGAGGGGGAGCGAAAAGCCGGCAAACCCTACTCTCGTTCCCAAGCTCCAGCTTGGGAACGTACTGCCCCAAGAAGCTCCGCTTCGCCTCATGCAAAGCTGGAGCTTTGCGGCCATGGCATTCCCAAGCTGGAGCTTGGGAACGAGAGGCGGCCGATGGGCTATAGCTGGAGTCTATGCTGTGGAAGGAAAAAACTGGTGCTTACGAGGTTTCGAACTTGTAGCCGACGCCGTAGATCGAGTGGATCAGCTCCTCGTCGGGCGCTACTGCGGCGATCTTTTTGCGCAGCTTCTTGATGTGGCTGTCAATGGTACGGTCGCTCACGATGCGCTGATCGGAGTAGATCCGGTCCATGAGCTGCGACCGGGAATAGATGCGCCCGGGGTTTTGATAGAGAAAGTGCAGCAGTTTGAATTCAACTGCGGTCAGGTCGAGGTCCTGTCCCTTTAACAAGGCGCGAAACTTGTCGGCATTGAGCGCGAGCTCTCCGGTCGCCGGCGCATGATGTTCCACCGAGCGGCGCAGCACCGTTTTCACCCGCGCCACCACTTCGCGCGGGCTGAAGGGCTTGCAGATGTAATCGTCGGCGCCGAGTTCCAGACCGAGCAGGCGGTCGATCTCCTCGACCCGCGCCGTTATCATGATGATCGGCACCTGTGAAAAGGTGCGGATTTCCTTGCAGATCTCCAGGCCGTCTCGCCCCGGCAGCATCAGATCGAGCAGGATCAGATCCGGCAGACGTTCCCTGACCCGTGGCAGCACTTCGGTACCGTTAGCTATCCAGAGTGAATCGAATCCCGACTGCTTCAGGTAATCGCTCAGTAAACTGGCGAGCTTTTCCTCGTCCTCGACGATCAATATGGTGCTCATGTTCTGCTCCCTGTAAGCGGCAGTTCTATGCTGATCAGAACGCCTCCCTTTGGCGAGGGGAGGGCGCGGATGCTCCCCTCGTGCGCCTCTACGATGTTGTTGCAGATGGTAAGGCCAAGACCCGCGCCGCCCAGGGCGCGGTTGCGGGAACTCTCCACTCGATAAAGCCGGTCGAAGAGCTTCTCCAGCTCCTCCTGCGTGACCCCGGGAGCGCTGTCGGCAAACTCGATGAGCGCCCGATCTCCCCGGCGCTCCAGCCGGACCGATAATTCACCGCCCGCATCGGTGTACTTCAGGGCGTTGTCCAGCAGGTTGTCGAACAACTGGTGCAGCCGGCCCGGATCGGCAAAGACGGAAAGCTCGCCCCCAGTGGGCATTTCTGCTTCAAGCGCGATCTTCTTCTGCTCGAACTCGGGACCGAAGGATTCCAGTGCATCGGTCAGCATGGCGCGCAGGTCGACCACGCTTTTTCTATAGGTGAGAGCGCCGATGTCGTAGAGCGAGATCTGATAGAGGTCGTCAACCAGGCGGCTCAGGTGCATCACCTCGACATGGAGGGAGCGCATGGAGTCGGGGCCCGCCTGGCGGATACCGTCCTGGATCGCCTCTATCTCGCCGCGCAGGATGGAGAGCGGCGTGCGCAACTCATGGGAGATGTCCGCCACCCAGCGTCGGCGCGCCTGCTCGTTTTTTTCCAGTGACAGCGCCAGTGTGTTGAAGTCGCGGGCCAACTGCCCCAGTTCGTCCTCCGGTCCTACAGCCACCCTGGTGTCGAAATGTCCGGAAGCCAGGCGGTGCATCGAGGCGGCGAGCCTTCTGATCGGCAGCACCAGGCGGTTTGCCATCGGGAGGGAGATTAGCGCCGAGATCAGCAGCATCACCCCGGCGACAAGGCCCATGGCGAGTTTCTGTTGTTTCACGAAGAGGAGCTGATGGGTGTCGGTCAGGCGCTGCCTGGGTCGAACGCCGAGATAGCCGACCACTTCGCCGCCGCTTTTCAGGCGCTGGAAGTCGACCCGGTCCGAGGGCTGCTCGGACGGTCCGACGATCTTGTTGCGCCCTGCATCGAGCAGCCAGATGCGCGCGTCGAAGCGGTACTTGTGGCGCGGCGCCCTCTGCGTGCTCAGGTTGGAGAAACCACGCTCGGGAGGCTGGCGTTTTTCCCTGCGCTCGAAGCGCTCCTGATCGGCGGGTTCGCGAACCAGAGTAGATGCCACCAGCCTGGGCCAGGCGGCAGGGTCTTCGCGCAGGAAATCCCAACTTCCCCGGGTGCCGTACGACTGTTCCAGCACCTCCGCGAGTCTCTCGACCCGCTCCGTTTCCATGGTGTTGACGTAGGCGAGAAAGCCGCGCCCGATGCTCCACTGCATGATGAGAAACATGCAGATGACAACGGCACCGGTGGCAGCCAGCATGGCCAGGAAAAGGCGGTATTTGATCATGATCTTCATGGCATCTCGCTAGTTTGAGGAAAGCTACCCGACACTATCTGCTGCTGATTCTTTTTTTAACATAGCCTCAGCAAATACGCTATTAGCATCCTGACGCACCCCTTGAAATTCACATTTGCTCCACATTTACTCCTTATTTCGCTGTTAGCTTAGCGACATGGGTATGGATCACCGATTCCAAAGGGAAGCCTCCCGCTTTGAGAATGATCTGGCGGGATGACTCGAGAACGTCGGCTAGGAGCCGCAAGGGGTGCCTTATGAAAAAGATGGTCGCAGTAACAGTTCTTCTACTTGTAGTGGTAGTTGCCGGGGCGGCAACGGCGCACGCCAGGGTAAACGTCAGTGTGAACATCGGCATTCCCGTGGCAGTGGCACCGGTGCCGCAGCCGGTAGTTGTGGCAGGCTACCCGGATGAATCGCCATGGACGGCTGTGCAGCCGGAACTGGTGTTTGACGAACCGCCGAGGTTCATCTACTCCAGGAACCTGGGGTTCCACGTCTCGGTGGGGGTCCCGTACGACATTGCCTATGTCAATAACGGTTACTACCTTTACCGGGGCGGCAGCTGGTATCTGGCGCCGGCTTACTATGGACCATGGTCGATGGTGTCGCAGCGCAGGCTGCCGCCGGGGCTCCGGAATCATCGCTACGAGCAGATCCGCCAGTATCGCGATTACGAGTACCGCTCCTACATGCGCGACCGCGATCATTACCGCGGTACCTGGCACCAGCCGCACCGCGTGCAAAGGGTGGAGCACAGGGATTGGCGCAAAGACAACAGGATAGAGCGCAAAGATCATTGGAAAGACCGCAGGGACGATCGTTGGGATCGTCGTGATGGCCGCAGAGACAATCGCCGGGACGGTCGTGACGACCGCAAGCATGACGGCAGGGATTATGGCAGGGGGCGGTAGCGCAGGCCATCCGTAAACCTGCACCGGATTCATGGCCCGCTCTATACGACGTTTGAATCGTGTAGAGCGGGCCGTTCTTTTTTCTGATTAGCACCCGCCCCCGCCTGCGGCGGGGTTTTATCGGAGAGGAACTTTGCCTAACTCTAAGATCCCCGGATACTGGGTCCCCCCCTTTAGCAAAGGGGGGACAGGGGGGATTTGCCTTTGAAGTTCCTCAGAAGCGCTAATCTTTCGTTAGGGAATTTTAAGAGTCCCCTCTCCCGGAAGGAGAGGGGACTCTTGTAGGGGCTGGCTGAAGCTCAGTGCTAACCAGGTTCTTTTTGGGATCTATCCCCCACAAAGGTTTCTGAGGAGGGATTAGTCTGAGTCAGCTGGTTAAATCCCCCTCGCTCCCCCTTTGTTAAAGGGGGAGGTAAGTTCGGTAGCAGATCGCAGCGGCAACTTTGTTCTGGATATAGCTCCGTTCCTTTTTAAACTCCCTCCCCTTCAAGGGGAGGGTTGGGGGGGGGATGGGTCGAATTCGGCGCCCAAAACACCCCATCCCCCTCCTGACCTCCCCCTTGAAGGGGGAGGAACGTGAACAGCGGAGATCGACTGATGTGGGTTCTTTTTCTGCGTCATCCCTCGCAAGTTGCCCCAGACCCGGGCCATCCGCCCGGTGATTCGGGCGCGACCCTTACCAGCTTGTTACGCCGCAAAGGGGGGGCGGACGCTCCGGTAGCCGTTGAAGTTGCGTACCTTTTTTCATGGCAGTTGCTGCCGTTAGATAATATTCCGCCACCTTTTTCGTCATCCATGATATAGTTCAGTCTCTAATGAGGTCGCGGACCCCATGGCCTTTCAGGCTTTTGGGGTTTTTTGTGGCGAACAACGAACAGATAGGAGTAACAGTGGATTTCAAAGAGTTCAATTTGCACCCCCAGATTCAGGCCGGCGTGGAGGCCCTCGGGTATGTCACACCGACCCCCATCCAGCTACAGGCGATCCCCCCGGTAATGGACGGGCAGGACGTCATGGGGCTCGCCCAGACGGGAACCGGTAAGACGGCGGCCTTCGGCCTGCCGATGCTGCACCGCCTCGCTGTGGGAGAACGCGGTCGCGTCCGCGCGCTTGTCGTCGCCCCCACCAGGGAGCTCGCCGAGCAGATCAACGATGCACTAAACGCCATGGGGAAGCTGACCCGTCTAAGGAGCGTCACCGTCTACGGCGGCGTCAACATAAACACGCAGATAAAGAGGCTGAAAGAGGGAGTCGAGATCATCGTCGCCTGCCCGGGACGCCTGCTGGACCATATCTCACAGGGCACCGTTGACCTTTCCAAGGTCGAGATGCTGGTTCTCGACGAAGCCGACCAGATGTTCGACATGGGCTTTCTTCCGGACGTGAAAAGGATCCTCAAGGTGCTGCCGACCGTGAGGCAGACCCTGATGTTCTCGGCGACCATGCCCGACGATATCAGAAGACTGGCAACCGACATCCTGCGCAAGCCGGTCACGGTTCAGGTGAGCCGGACCGCGCCCGCCGCGACGGTGTCCCATGCCCTTTACCCGGTTTCCCAGCACCTGAAGACGCCACTTCTCTTCGAACTGCTGAAGCACACCGATACCGAAAGCGTGCTGATCTTCACCAGGACCAAGCACCGCGCCAAGCGCGTGGGCGAGCAACTGGAAAAAAGCGGCTACAAGGCGGCATCCCTGCAGGGGAACCTTTCCCAGAACAGAAGGCAGGCGGCGCTGGACGGCTTCAGGGACGGCACCTTCCAGATCCTGGTCGCGACCGACATCGCCGCGCGCGGTATCGACGTCTCCCTGATCTCCCATGTCATCAACTACGACATCCCGGATACGCCCGAGGCTTACACCCACCGCATTGGCCGTACCGGTCGTGCCGCAAAGACCGGCGATGCCTTCACCCTGGTGACCAACGAGGACGATCTGCTGGTGCGTGGCATCGAGCGGGTGCTGGGCGGGAAGATCGACCGGCGCACCGTCGAGGGATTCGATTACGCCGTGCCGGCGCCCAAAAAGGACGCCGAATTCGTCAGGCCGCCCCGTGAGCCGCAGCGTCGCAAGGAAACCACGGCGAAGCCTGCCGGTCGTTCCGGCGCAGGAGCCGCTGCCGGTGCCAAAAGCGCCGCACACAAGGATGGCACGGCGAAGCCGGCCGGCCGTCACGCAGTGGGTGCCGGGACCAAAAGCGTGCCGCGTCCCGCCAATCACGCTGCGCGCCGCAGCGGGAGATAAGATCGTTGCAGGTGGTCACCCTCCCCCAGCCCCTCCCATAAAGGGAGGGGGGCTTACGGCTCTTGTAAAAGTCCCCTCTCCCCTTGTGGGAGAGGGTTAGGGAGAGGGGGGACCTCGGCACGATCAATACTTCTGCACGATGAATACTATATAGATAAACAAAGAGGGGGAAGGCCATGAGCCATTCCCCCTCTTTTCATTGTATCTTCCTTAGACTGACACCGCCTCACGCCTCACGCCTCACGTAGAACGTAGAACGTAGAACGTAGAACGTAGAACGTAGAACGTAGAACGTAGAACGTAGAACGTAGAACGTAGAACGTAGAACGTAGAACGTAGAACGTAGAACGGTCTCTATTCCGCCGACCACTGGCCGTGCAGCGAGCAGTATTCGCGCGCAACCACTTTCTCGGCGACCACTGCGAAAGTCGCCTCAGGCGCCTCGCCCGGCTGCAGCATCGCGCGGTAAACCTTCCCGTCAGCTATCAGCTCGATCCACTCTATGAAGTGCGCGCTCTCCATCGGGTGCGCTATGCTGCCGACCTTCACCGTGATGGTACCCTCGCCCCTTTCGATGACCGGGACATGCTTCTCTTTCGATGCGTCGATGGTGTTTGCCGTCTGCAGTGTCATTGCGCTGCCGCAACAGACCAACTCACCCGGACCTGCATGGAACACCTCGACGATGTTGCCGCAACTTTCACATTTGTAGATCTCTAATGCCTGTGCCATTTTTGATTCCCTCCCTGGATTTGAAAAGTGCAGTTTACCCTATTTGAGCCAGCCCGCCAGGTTTACAGCGAGAGCTTTGTTGTTTTGCTCCATAAATCTGTTCTGGAAGATGGCGTCGTCCCCGAAAACGATGAATCCACCCTTGCCGACCTCGCCTGCAACCGCTACTCCGAAAGTTGCGGTGTTCTCCTTCTTCTGGATCTTGTCCCCGCTCAGGTCGATCCAGGCGTGGGGGCCGGTGGAGGCGATGATACGGCTGCTGCCATCCCGGTTGATCACTCCCCATGCACCATGCAGGCTGATCTGATCCAGACCCTGGACCACCTGATGATTGCCTAGCCGCGTGACTCTGAATTTTTGCGCGTCCTCCTCAAGGTTGTTCTCCCTCTCGCGGATCACGCCGTTCGTGTAGCCAACGCTGAGGCGATCGAGCAGTGGGGCGAGGGGAGGGGCAATGTGAAGCATGACTGCCAGCTTTCCGCCTCTTTTCATGAAGCGACTGACTGCCTCGATTTCTTCGGGCCTAAGCGGTGCAAAGGCGCCGGAGATAACCAGGGCATCCGCTCCTGCCAGGCTGGCATCGCTGATCGGCTGGTCCAAAGTTGCCACCTGCGCGCCTGCCGCCTGTAAGATGTCAACCAGGCCGGAAAGATGCAGCGGTCCTTTTTCTCCAATGAGGAAGCGCTCGCCATGACCGTTATCAAATAGCACCGTCTGTGCATCAGCATTCCGCGTGGCGAGAGCTGCACAAAGTAAAACCATGACAAACATCCATTTCATACCGGCCATATTGCCCTCCCAGGCTCAAAGATAAACAAGACCTTTATTGTCGTGTTCGTCCTTATAGCAGCAATCCCTGAGTAGCGCAACAGTTTATTCAAAATTTTAATGGGGAAATTTGTGCGCAGCGTTGACAGGGAGGCGGACGCCGATGTATTACTGTATATCCGTTTTTACCTCATAAATTACCGGGAGAAAGAGATGATAACACATATCGTATTGTTCAAGCTGAAAGAGCGGACCCCTGAAGGAGTAGAGAAAGCGCGCGAGCTTCTGCTCAGCATGGAAGGCAAGGTTGAGCAGTTGCGCTACCTGGAGGTTGGAGTCGACCTGATCCATTCCGAGCGTTCCGCCGACATCGCCCTGGTCACCAAATTCGATTCCCTGGAAGAGCTGCAGGCTTACCAGGTGCACCCCTATCACGCCAACGAAGTTGCCGCCTATATGAAGAGCGTCAGCGCTTCGGTAGTGACCGCAGATTACTAGACCCTGAAACGAAGCAAAAATAGCACGAACAGTCTGTAACGAGGAGGAGTACAAGATGGAGCAGTGTCCATGTGGAACCGGTCTTGCCTATACTGATTGCTGTGAGCCCATTATCAAAGGGCAGCGGCCTGCTGAGACAGCCGAGGCGCTGATGCGCGCCCGCTACTCGGCGTACGTGAAGGTGGAGACCGACTTCATTTTCGAAAGCACCCACGCCAAGCACCGCGACGGGTATGACCATATTGGTACCAAAGAGTGGGCGGAGAATGCTGAGTGGCAGGGTCTGGAGATAATTGCCGCTACAGACGGCGGCAGCGCTGACACGACCGGCGAGGTAGAATTCATCGCCCGCTTCAGCGAGAAGGGCGAGCCGAGGGTGCATCATGAGCTCGGCCTGTTCAAGAAGGAGAACGAGACCTGGTTCTTCACCGACGGCAAGGCTGTTACCAAGAAGCCGGTAGTGAGGAGTGCGCCGAAGATCGGTCGTAACGATCCCTGCATCTGCGGCAGCGGCCAGAAGTTCAAAAAGTGCTGCATCGATAAAACAGATTGAGATTAAGATTAAGATTAAGATTAAGGAAAGCGGAAAAAACAGTTGAGATTAAGATTGAGATTTAGGAAAGCTAAAAAGAACAGGTCGAGATAAAGATTGAGATTAAGGAAAAGCTAGAAGCGGGGGCGAATGATTATTCGCCCCTACTTTTACATGTGGTCTCTTGGTCTTCCGCACCTTTAGCCCGATTGGTCATTGCACCAACTCGATCTTTACCTCCTGCTCTTGAAGTTGCTGCCGTTCCTTAATCTTTATCTCGATCTCAATCTGCCTTGAAGTTGCTGCCGTTCCTTAATCTTTATCTCAATCTTAATCTGCCTTTGCTGCCGTTCCTTAATCTCAATCTTAATCTTAATCTGCTTATAGGAGTCTCCATGCCCGTCGCCACCAAGATTGCCGGATTTATCTCTAAATCGTCATGGATCAGGAAGATGTTTGAGGAGGGCGAAGTGCTGCGCCGGCAATTCGGCGCGGAGCAGGTCTACGACTTCACCCTCGGCAACCCGGATGTCGAACCCCCCGAGGCGTTCAATGAAGCCTTCTTGAAGGTTGCGCAGAGTCCTATTCCGGGGATGCACCGCTACATGAACAATGCCGGCTATGCCGAAACGCGCAGCGCGGTGGCAGAGGCTTTGAGCAAGGCATCGGAGCTGCCGGTGCAGGCCGGACAGGTGGTGATGACCTGCGGCGCAGGCGGGGCGCTCAACGTGGTGCTGAAGACCATCTTGAACCCGGGCGACGAGGTGATCATCCTCACCCCTTTCTTCGTCGAGTACCGGTTCTATATCGACAACCACGGCGGCGTGCCGGTCGAGGTCTGGACCGACCGCGACACCTTCCAGCTCGACATCCCGGCAATCGCTGCTGCGGTCACCGCCAAGACCCGGGCGGTCATCATCTGTTCCCCGAACAACCCGACCGGCGTGATCTACCCGGCTGAGAGCCTGGCGAGCCTGGGCGAGATGCTGAGCGCCAAGGAGCAGGAATTCGGCAGACAGATCTGCGTCATCTCCGACGAGCCGTACGCCCGCATTGCCTACGACGGCAAGAGCGTCCCCAACATCTTCCGCTACGTCGCCAACTCCGTCATCGTCACCTCGCACAGCAAGGACCTGGCGCTTCCCGGCGAGCGGATCGGCTACCTCGCCGCCAATCCCAGGATGAAAGAGGTGGACCAGTTCATGGAAGGGGCGATCTTCTCCAACCGCGTGCTTGGCTTCGTCAACGCCCCGGCGCTTATGCAGCGGCTGGTCGCCGGTCTGCAGCACGTCTCCGTCGATATCCACGCCTACCAGGAAAAACGCGACCTGTTTTACGGAGCCCTTACCGGCATGGGATTCCAGATGGTGCAGCCCGACGGCGCCTTCTACCTGTTCCCGAAGTCCCCGCTTGCCGACGACATCGAGTTCGTCAAGATCGCGCAGAAGCATCGCATCCTGCTGGTGCCCGGAGCCGGGTTCGGCGCCCCCGGCTTCTTCAGGATCGCCTACTGCGTCGACAAAGGGATGATCGAGCGGAGCCTCGGTGCCTGGAGGGAGCTGGCACGCGAAGTGGGGCTGGCAGGTTGAGGTTTTCAACTGAGCGGGTGAATCTTAACCGAAGCAGTTAGAGGGATAGTGTTAATGGGGTCTTGGGGGTACGTCGCCTCCAGGACCTTTTCTTTTCAGCCAACAGAGAAAGGGCGAACAGGGCCACAGCGGGGATGTTCGGCACAGCAGGGGTGGTGTTCAGCGGATCAGGATAACGGAGGGAACTGCGTCCAGGTTCTCAGCGGTTGATGCAAACTTCCGGTCAAAGGTAGCAAGACCCGATAGCTCAACGCTGCCGGAGAGATGAAGGGCATCGGCAAAGTCCATTCCTTTTGCATACCAAGTGAGAGCTTGGGCAACGTTGGCGGGCTCTTCAATTTCTATGCAGGACAGCCCGAGAACGTGAAGCAGTCGCTCGTGGACGGTTGCCCGTGGGAGATTGTAACCTGCTGACGACGAGAGTACCCATGCAAGTTCCAACAGAACCGATTTCAGGATAAAGCACCGGTTATTGGCCAAAAAGTTGGTAGCAAGTGCGGCCTGGCCGGGATCGTCTTTCAACAGATAACGGACCAGAATGTTTGTATCGACTGCGATCATTTGTGCCTTCCCGCTTCAGTTAGGACTGCAAGTTCCATCTCATCCAATGATAGCGGCTTGCCCTGGTAGATTGGAGGAGCATCTGGAGACTCCAGTTCAGTTGGGGGAAAAACTCTGGTCGGTTTGATTACCAACTCTGCACCACGATCGATAATAAAGAATTCAGTACCCGCCTCCCAGTGGTGCCGGTCACGGATGGCTTTAGGAAGTATGAACTGGCCTTTGCTTGATAGTTTTACCGTTTCCATTTGATACCCCTCAGTAAGAAATATGTAAGATTTTATCCCGAATTGCCGGACCTTGCAATTCATTTTAAAATTGCCCCGAGTCAACCGGCACTGGCATCTAAAATCAAAGGGGCTAGTGGAAAACCGAAAAACATGCGATAAAGGGCCATGATGACTGAGACCATACTGATTGTCGATGATGAAGAGGGGATCCGTTCCTCGCTGGCCGGGATTCTTGAGGATGAGGGATACCGAACCGTCTGCGCCGCGGACGGGGTGGATGCGCTTGCCCTCTGCGCGCGGGAGCTTCCCGGGCTGGTGCTTTTGGACATCTGGATGCCGAGGATGGATGGCATCGAGACGCTCAAGCGGCTAAAGGAGCTGCACCCGTCCCTGAACGTGATCATGATGAGCGGCCATGGCACCATTGAGACCGCGGTGAAATCGACCAAGCTCGGTGCCTACGACTTCATCGAAAAGCCGCTTTCGCTTGAGAAGGTGGTGGTTACTGTGGAGAATGCGCTCGCCATGACCAGGCTCAAGGAGGAGAACGCCTCCTTGCGCGGGCTCGTGCTGCAAAGCCACGAGATGATCGGCAATTCGGCTGCCATGGTCACGCTTAGGGAGCAGATCCGGCTGGTGGCGCCGACCAATGCCTCGGTGCTTATTACCGGTGAGAACGGGACCGGCAAGGAACTGGTGGCGCGTTCGGTTCATTTTCACAGCCAGCGCCGCGATAAGCCATTTATAGAGATAAACTGCGCCGCCATCCCCGAGGAACTGATCGAAAGCGAGCTCTTCGGCCACGAGCGGGGCGCTTTTACCGGCGCGGTGGCTCAGAAGAAGGGTAAGTTCGACCTGGCCGACGGCGGTACGCTGTTTCTGGACGAAATCGGCGACATGTCACTCAAGACCCAGGCGAAGGTGCTGAGGATACTGCAGGAGAAGAAGTTCGAGCGGGTCGGCGGTACCCGGACCCTGGAGGTCGATGTCCGGATCGTGGCGGCGACCAATAAACTGCTGGAGGAGGAAATCAAAAACGGCAACTTCCGTGAAGACCTTTTTTACCGGCTGAACGTGGTCCCCTTCAAGGTTCCCCCCCTCCGGGAGCGCCGCGAGGACATCCCCATTCTCGCCGGCTATTTTCTCGATTCCTTCTGCAGGCGTGAGGGGAGGGAGCTGAAGCTGATCGTGCCGGACGCTATGGAGGAACTGAAGCGCTACGACTGGCCCGGCAACGTGAGGGAGCTGAAAAACATCGTGGAGCGTCTGGTGATCATGACCCCCGGCGGCACGGTAAGCATGAACCATCTCCCGGATTACCTGAGCGTGGAATCGGGCGCACGCGAGGCCGGTGGCGGAAGGCTTGACAGCGTGCTGGAGCTTTCCAGTCTGCGTGAGGCGCGCGAGGAGTTCGAGAGGGAGTTTATCATTCAGAAGCTTGAGGAGAACGACTGGAACGTATCCAAGACCGCCGAGGCGATCGAGCTTGAGCGAAGCAACCTGCATAGGAAGATCAAAAGCTACGGTATTGATATGAAAAAGTAGGTCGAATCGGCGGCATCCAAAGGCTGCAGTAATCTTCATGCCGCAGGGATTAACCTCCCCGTACCCATATAAAGTAAGCAACTTCATCATTTGGATTCGGGCCGGGCATTTACCCGGCGTAGGCGGGTCATGTTTTTCAAATTGTTTCTCCTCTTCCTCATAGTGCCGGTGATCGAGATCTACCTGATTATCAAGGTAGGTTCCGTGATCGGCGGCCTTGCCACGGTGGCAATCCTCCTTTGCATCAGTCTTCTCGGTGCCTACCTGGTGCGTAACCAGGGGGTGAGGATAGTGATGCAGATACGCGAGGAGCTATCTCGAGGCAAGCTTCCCGCTGCTCAACTGCTGGACGGAGCGCTGGTCTTCATTGGCAGCGTCTTGCTGATGACGCCTGGATTCTTCACCGATTTCGTCGGCATATTCTTCCTGTTCCCCGCCACCCGCAGAATGATCAAGATGTGGCTGGGTCTCTGGCTGCAGTCGCGACTCTCCAAAGGTGGCTTCCTCGTCAAGCGCCGCTACTAGTTCCTTCCTGCTGGCGTTATCCTGCTGGCGTCCTGTCACCGCTTATCCAAACCGCCCGATCTCCACGGCTGTTGCCACCCTTCCTTTTTCCTATACAATCTTGCACATGCCCGCGGCTGACACACCTGACCGGATAGCATTGGAAAGACGCAAAGTTCCCCATATAGCCAGCCGCCAAAGGAACTCACATGATCCTCGTCGAAGAGTACAAAGGATTGGACATTACCGGGCAGAGCGTTGAGATCGTGGAGCGCAAGGGGACGGGACATCCGGACCAGATCTGCGACTGCGTCATGGATGCCATATCGGTGGCCCTCTCCCAGGCCTACCTGAAGGAGTTCGGTACCATCTTGCACCACAACATCGACAAGGGTCTCCTGGCGGCGGGCCGGGTGGAAAAGAGCTTTGGCGGCGGTGAGGTGATCGAGCCGATGGAATTTACCATCGGTGACAGGGCCACCTTCAGCGCCTTCGGCAAAGAGATCCCGGTTCTGGAGATCGCTAAGAGTGCGGCACGCAGTTGGATCGGCAGCAACCTGCGTGGCGTCGACCCCGACCTGCACGTCAGCTACCGTTTCAAACTCGCCCCCGGCTCCACGGAACTGACCGACATCTTCCAGCGCCCTGGGGAGGTAAGAGGTGCCAACGACACCTCGGCAGCGGTCGGCTACTACCCGCTTAGTCCCACGGAGCAGGCGGTGCTGAGCCTGGAGAGGGAGCTTAATGGGGAGCGTTTCAAGAGGCTCTTCCCGGAAACGGGCGAGGACGTGAAAGTTATGGGGCTGCGCTGCCGTGACGAACTGGAGTTGACGGTAGCCATGCCGCTTCTGGCAGGCAGCATCGGCTCGGAGCGCGACTATTTCGCGCGCAAGGGGGCTATCGGTGCTGAGATGCATCGCTTCATGACCGCCACCCCGGGTTTTCGCCGGGTCTCCGTCCACTTCAACACCCTCGATGAGCCGGGGCGGGGTCTGGGCGGGGTGTACTTGTCCCTGTTGGGCACCTCCGCCGAAGACGCCGATTCCGGCCAGGTCGGCAGGGGAAACCGGGTGAACGGCCTGATCCCGATCGGCAGGCCGATAGGGACCGAGGCTGCGGCGGGCAAGAATCCCATGAGCCACGTGGGGAAGATTTACAACATCCTGGCCCACCGGATGGCCCGGGAGATATGCGAAACCGTCGAAGGGGTGCAGGGCGCCTACGTCCTGCTGTTGAGCCGGATCGGCGATCCGGTCAATACTCCCCAGATGGCAACTGCGCAACTGCTGTTGGAGCGGGGGAGGCAGTCCTCGGAAGTGTCGGGGCAGGTGGAGCGACTCTTCGAGCGGGAGTTTGCCGGCATGAATGCCTTCTGCCTTGCCTTGGCTCGGGGCGAATACCCGGTCAGTTGAAAAGGGGCTCCGAACGGACTCACGGCTCGGGCGAATAAACCGCTGCGCCTGGGGCTGCTCTTCAAGGTGCAAGTGATCTGGCAGGTTTTTTTCCCGGCCTGCTGTTTTTTTTACCGTTGTTGTGTACACTGGTAGCGTTTATTAAAACGGGAGGTCTGGTTATGGGGCTTGATGCAGCAGTGCTAAGCGAAGCGAATGTTACAGAGGAAACGGTGAGAGCGAGTATAGCGGAGATCACCAAGGGTGTCTTTGCGACCATGGTGATGCTGGATGTGGTCGATAGGGAGCCGTTGACGGAGCCGGTTATAACCTTTCACGACACCATAACCAGCATGGTGGGGCTGGCAGGAAGCTACTCCGGCATCCTTGCCATCCACTGCCCCAAAAATCTGGCGCTGAAAATCACCTCAAGCATGCTCGGTATGGAAGTTACCGACATCGATGACGATGTAAATGACGCCATGGGTGAGATCGCCAACATGGTCGGCGGTGATGTGAAGCACATCTTTTCCCCCAAGGGCTCAGACATAAACCTATCCATTCCAACCGTCATCTACGGTAGCGACTACGTGCTCGAGAGCATGTCTAGTGCCGAGTCTCTGGTGATGCCGTTTGACTGTGGCGAGGATCGCCTGCTGCTCTCCTTCAAGATCGGCAAATAGCCCGTCCGTTAAGAAAACCGCGAAGTGAGACGTTTACTGTTCCCCCGGCTGATATCTGCTTCCGACTGCAGCCGTTCCTGGCTTGTTGGTGCATTTGACGCCGGGCTAACTCTGCCGGCACGCGTGCCGACTACAATCGCTGCCATTTCAGCACGCTTTCTGCCGGGCGGAAAGCTTCCGAGCCTACCGGCCGCCTTCGCATTCATGCCTACCAATCCCTTGATTTTCCAGATACCATCCCTTATTTTAGGATCTGGCCAGCCGATTTCTTCCGCTGCAGCCCCAATGACGCTACAAAAGGTTGACAACAGAAGGTATAACGTTGATTATGAACGGTTGCTGATGCTTGGGTGCACCAAGCGGATTATCCCGGTGTTGAGCCGGTTCCGCACGCTGAACCCATCATAATTATCCGGGAGGATATTTGGACACCATTTTCATCGAGTTGCTCGTCATCTTCATCCTCATCATCCTTAACGGCTTTTTCTCCTGCGCCGAGTTTGCCATCATCTCCATCAGAAAGAGCAGGGTCGCCCAACTGGTCAGCCAGGGAGACCAGCGTGCCATCATGGTCGACGCGCTCCAGAGGGATCCGCACCGCCTGCTTGCCATCGTGCAGATCGGCGTAACCGTGATCGGTTCTACCGCATCCGCCGTCGGCGGTGTGGTCGCCGTGGACTATATTCGTCCCATCCTGCAGATTTCCCCCTTTGCCGTGGTACGAAACGCCGCCGAGCCTCTTGCCATCAGCATGGTCGTTGCAGCGATCTCCTACCTTCTCCTTATTTTGGGTGAACTGGTACCTAAGACCATCGGATTGCAGTACGCAGACACGGTCGGGCTCTGGATCGCCAAGCCGATCACAGTGCTGGCCAGGCTTGCCGGCGTCCTGGTGACCGTGCTGAGCTACTCCACCAAAGCGGTTTTTGCCCTGCTGCGCATCAAAGGTGAGGGGAAGACCTTCATGACGCGGGAGGAAGTGGCGCATATCGTGGCGGAAGGGCATGAGAGCGGCATTTTCAGCGAGGCCGAGCATACCTTTATCGACAACCTGTTCGATTTCACCCATACCGCCGTCCGCGAGGTCATGGTACCCCGCACCCGGATCGTCGCCTTCGACCTCAACCTTCCCAAGGAAGAGATCCTGAACGGCGTACTGGACAACATGTATTCGCGCTATCCCGTTTACCTTGGGAGCATCGAGGAAACCGTCGGTTTCATCCACGGCAAGGACCTGCTGGGCCGGATGGTGCGGGAGCCTGACTTTGACATCCGATCCATCGTGCGGTCCCCTTTCTTCGTTCCCGAGGGGAAGAAGGTGAGTGAACTGCTGAAGGAGATGCAGAAGACCCGTGTTCACATGGCTTTTGTGGTCGACGAGTACGGCAGCATCAGCGGCATCGTCACCACCGAGGACCTGCTGGAAGAACTGGTGGGTGAAATCGAGGACGAGCACGATGTGGGCGAGCCGAGTACCGTGCAGGTGCTGGCCGACGGCAGCTATCTGGTCGACGCCCTGATCTCGATATCCGACCTGGAGGATCTGCTTGAGATGGATCTTGGGGACGATCTCCCCTACGACACCCTGGCCGGGCTGATTCTGGACCGGATCGGGCGTTTCCCGGAACAGGGCGAGCATCTCCTGCTGGGCGAATATACCCTTACCTGCGAGGAAGTGACTCCGACCGCCATCTCCCAGGTGCGCATCTCCAAGGCGGAGGAGGAAGAATCGCGGGGCTAGAGAAGCAACAACGGGGCTAAAGGCAGAACCGGGGCTAGGGGTTGAGAAGCAACACCGGGGCTAGGGGCTGAGAAACAACACCGAGGCTAGGGGCTGAGAAACAACACCGGGGCTAGGGGCTAAAAGGCCAATCGGGGCTGCGGGGCTAACGGGCAGAACCGGGGCTGGGGCTTAAATTCGGGGCTTGAGGAAGGCTGGGAACTACGGGCAGCGGAGGTTGGACTCGGCCTGGGTGGGCGCTAGCTATAAATTGAGAATTATTGAACTGCGGGGGCCAAAACAGCCCCCGTTTTTTATTATCGATAGGGGGGAGCGGTAGCTCCACCTGACCTACCACCAATCACGCAAATTCCTGTAGGATGTGGTGAGGAACGAACCGCATCGCCGAAAGGGAGCCATGATGCGGTTCACTTCGTTCACCGGCATCCTACCCCCTCCCATCAAGGGAGAGGGGGTGCTCGTGCCGTTTGCGGAAGATTGTTACCAAGTAGTTTATTGGAAAGCCCAGCCCTCAGCCCCGGGATTGCTTCCTAGCCCCTAGCCCCGAAGTTGCCTCCCAGTCCCCGCCTCTAACTCCTATGCGGCTTCTTGGCGAGGAGTACGGAGACCAGTATCGAGATGGTGAGCGTCCCGATGATCATGCCGAGCGAGAAGATCAACGGGATCTCAATTACGTCGGCAAGCAGCATCTTGGCACCCACGAAGGCCAGTATGAAGGAAACGCCGAGCTTGAGATAGGCGAACATCTCCATGACGTGGGCAAGCAGGTAGTAGAGCGAACGCAGTCCCATGATGGCGAAGACGTTCGAGCTGTACACGATGAACGGGTCACGGGTTACCGCAAGCACCGCCGGAATGGAGTCGACGGCAAAGATCAGGTCGCTCGATTCCACCACGATAAGGGTCAAAAACAGCGGGGTAGCTGCCAGAATCCCCCGCCTCTTGATGAAGAACCGGTCGCCCACCATCCTCTTGGTGATCGGCATGAACCGGCGTACCAGACGCACCAGCGGGTTCTTTTCCGGCTCTATCTTGTCATCCCCTCCGAAAGCCATCTTATATCCGGTGTAGATCAGGATGGCGCCAAAGATGTAAACCATCCAGTGGAACCGCTCGATCAGCTCGATGCCGAGAACGATGAAGATCGCCCTCATTACCAGAGCTCCGATGATGCCCCATTTCAGCACCCTGGGCTGATGAGCCCGCGGTACCCTGAAGTAGGAAAAGATCATGATGAATACGAACAGGTTATCGACCGAGAGCGATTCCTCGATGATGTAGCCGGTCAGGAATTCCAGCGCCTTCGCCGGGCCCATGAAGTACCAGACCCCCAGGTTGAAAAGCATTGCGAGGCTGACCCAGACGATGGTCCAGGTGAGTGCCTCGCGGAACTTGATCTCATGGCTCTTCCTGTTGAAGACGAAGAGGTCGAGGATGAACATTACTCCGATTACGGTCCCGAAAGCGACCCACATCATGGTTTGCGTGGACAAAAATCCCCCTTTTTAACGCGTTATCCGCGTGTCATCCGCTCTAGTCTGGCTATTCTCTCCTCCATGGGAGGATGAGTGGAAAAGAGCTGCGCAATTCCCCCGGCCGTGAGCGGATTTACTATGAACATGTGTGCCGTTGCCGGTCTCGCTTCGGTCATCGGAAGCATGCGCGAGCCATGGTCCAGCTTTCTCAATGCGTTGGCCAGAGCCAGCGGCCGGCCGCAGAGCTTGGCTCCCCCCTCGTCGGCCAGATACTCCCGCGATCTGGAAACGGCCAGCTGGATCAGCATGGCGGCAATGGGGGCGATGATCGCCATGGCCAGGGTTCCGATCAGCCCGCCTCTCTCATCGTCGTCGCTCCTGGTTCCGAACATGGCGCCCCACTGCAGCATGTTGCCTAACATCGAGATAGCCCCCGCCAGGGTCGCGGCGATGGTGGAAATCAGGATGTCCCGGTGCGCCACGTGGCTGATCTCGTGCGCCATCACACCTTCGAGTTCCTCGGGCGTCAGTATGCGCAGGATCCCCTCGGTCGCGGCGACTGCCGCATGCTCCGGGTTTCTTCCGGTGGCAAAGGCGTTAGGGCTGTCGGAGGGGATGATATAGACCTTCGGCATCGGGAGGCCGGCTCTCACGGTGAGCCTTCTGACCATGCCGTAGAAGGCCGGGTTCTGCATTTCCGTGATTTCCTGCGCCCCGTACATGCGGAGCACGATCTTGTCCGAGAACCAGTAAGAGAAGACGTTCATGGCACAGGCCATGAAGAAGGCGATGTACATGCCTCCCTGACCACCGATGGCGCTTCCCATCGCCACCATGAGCAGCGTAAGCGTCGTGAGGAGAACTGCAGTCTTGAATCCGTTCATGTCCTTACCTCCTGGTGGTTATATCCCGGTGGTCTTTTCACCCGGTAAACAAAAAAGACCTTTACCCAGCCGCGTGTGTCCGCGCTGGATAAAGGTCTTGCATGCTTTGACATGATGTCATTGCCCCGTGTCCGGGCCCAATAGGCCGTCTTGACGAAATGCACGGGTCGGCTTCTCTGCGAGGCCGATAGCTACTCCCCTTTACTATGGTGAAATATAAGTAATGGGGGTTCCGCTGTCAACCCTTTCTTTTCCCGGACGGCGGTCGGTCCCCGGGCTTCAGGCCCCGATCCGGTCGGTCAAGAGGATCGCGTCGGCCAGCTGCCGCATCGAGATCCTGCGGTCCATGGCGAGTCTCTGCATCCGGCGAAACGCCTCGGCCTCGGTCAGCTTGTCGCGCTCCATGAGGCGCCCCTTCGCCTTCTCGATCACCTTCCTGCTTTCGATGCTTTCCTTGAGAGTGGCCACCTCTTCCTTCAGCTTGTCCACCCTGCGCGCTGCCGCAAGCGAGAGCACCAGCGCCGCCATCAGCTCGTTCTCCCGGACCGGCTTTGCCAGGATGGTCGAGACTGCCGACTCTCCCCAGGTCTGTACCGCCTCCAGGTCCGCGCTCTCGGCGATCATGATGATCGGGATGCCGAGCCTCTCCCAGAGTTTTTTCACCGCGGAGTCGACCCCCCGGTCTGAGGCCGTATACTCGACCACGGCAATTTCCGATTGGTTCTCCAGCGCAGCGGCGTAAAGCTCCCCGAGACTCTCCGACGCTATTATTTCAGCAAAACCCCGGCTCTGCAGCCTCTTTTTTAGGCTCCCCATCAGCTTCTCGTCGCGAATGTACAGGACCGCTTTTCCCATTTTTTCACCCCCTTACGATGAATCGAGCGGCCGCGATGCGGCAGAACAGTTTATGAGAGAGCATATACCGTTCCAAAAAACATGAACAGGTGCTATAAGTTTTAGCATCATCGGAGGTGCCAGTGAAAAAAGCAATAATCGTCGCAGTGCTGCTGGTAGTTGTGGCGGCAGCCGTCATCTACCTGCGCCGTACCCCGGAGCAGGGGAAGTCGGGGGTGCTCCGTATCTCGGGAAACGTGGAGCTGACCGAGGTGCAGGTCAGTTTCAAGGTCCCCGGGAGGGTGCTTTCCAGGGAGGTGGACGAAGGAGCCGTGGTCAAGCGCGGGGAGGTCGTCGCGAGGCTTGAAGATGCCGAGCTTCAGGACGCAGTGCGGCTGGCCCAGGCCGATGCCGATGCGGCAGCTGCCACCGTTGCCGAGCTGCAGGCCGGCTCAAGGCGCGAGGAGGTCGCTCAAGGTGAGGCGCTCCTCGCGCGGGTCGAGGCGGAGGCGGTCCGGGTGGCGGTAGATTATGACCGGTCGGTCGCCCTCTACGCCAAAGAGGTAATTCCCAAGCGTGAGCTCGATGCCGCGCGCGCGGCGCACGACCAGGCGCGCGCCGCGGTGCGCGAGCGACGCGAGGCGCTGCAACTTTTGCGCAAGGGAGCCCGACGCGAGCGTGTCGATGAGGCGCGGGCGCGATATCAGGGGGCGCAGGCTAAGCTTTCCACCGCCAGGGAACGTCTGAGCTATGCCACCCTGTTGGCGCCCATCTCCGGAGTTGTGCTCTCTAAGTCCGTGGAACCGGGAGAGCAGGTCGCAGCGGGGACTCCGGTGGTCACCCTGGGGGATATGGAGCAGTGCTGGCTCAAGGGGTACATCCCGGAGACCGAACTGGGCCGGGTGAAGCTCGGGCAGAGGGCGCAGGTGACCACAGACAGCCACCCCGGCAGGGTGTTTGAAGGGAAGGTGACCTTTATTTCCAGCGAGGCTGAGTTCACCCCGAAGAGCGTGCAGACCGAGAAGGAGAGGGTGAAGCTCGTGTACCGGATCAAGATTTCGCTCGCCAATCCCGGCATGGAGCTGAAGCCGGGCATGCCTGCCGATGCAGAGATAGAGCTGGGGAGCGCCGAGCCAGGGCGGGAGCCGGCGCGCGAACCGGCCACTCGTTGAGACTAACACTCGCACTTTGAGACTAAAAGTCCCCCTTGAGACTAGATGTCACTTGAGACTGAAAGTCCCCCTTTGACAAAGGGGGGAGCTTTAAAAGGCGGAGCTTACTTAAGTTTTGCCGCTAAACGGAGATGAAATAAAATGGACCAGACGGAGGCGATCAGGAGTGAGGGGCTGAAGAAATGTTTCGGAGAGCTCACCGCAGTGGAAGATCTTACCCTGAGCGTGCCCCGGGGGGAGCTCTTCGGTCTGGTCGGCTCGGACGGCGCCGGAAAAACTACCACCCTGAGGATGCTCACCGGAATCATGGATCCAAGCGGCGGCGAAGCTTTTGTGCTCGGAAGCAGCATGACGCGGAAACCGGACGCCGTGCGTGGCGAGATAGGCTATATGAGCCAGCGCTTCGGCCTTTACCCCGACCTGACCGTACTGGAGAACCTTCGCTTCTACGCGGACATCCAGATGATCCCGCGCCGCGGGCGCGACGCCAGGATAGCTGAACTCCTCGCCTTCGCCAAGCTGACTCCCTTCAAGGAAAGGGCCGCCGGCAAACTTTCGGGCGGCATGAAGCAGAAACTCGGCCTTGCCTGCGCCCTGGTGCACAAGCCGCAGGTCCTCTTCCTGGACGAACCGACCAACGGCGTGGATCCCGTGTCGCGCCGAGACTTCTGGCGCATCCTCTACGGTCTTCTTGCCGAAGGGGTCACCATCTTCGTGGCCACGGCCTATCTGGACGAGGCGGAGCGCTGCGGCAGGGTCGGCCTGATGCACAAGGGAAGGCTTCTTGCCTGCGACACCCCCCACGGGCTGAAAACCCTGCTCAAGGGAGCCGTGTTGGAACTTACCACGAGCGACCCGCGCAGGTCGGTGCGGCTCTTGTCCGGCACGTTTCCCTCGGGCTCCGTGGCGCTTTTCGGCGAAAAGCTGCACCTGTACGCGCCGGACCCGACCGAGGCGAGACAGAGCGCGGCGGCAAGCCTCAGCGCCGGAGGCGTCGAGCTGACAGCGGTCAGGGAGGTGGAGCCGACGCTTGAGGACCTCTTCGTGTCGCTTTTGCGGTAGATTGCTTCTCAAAGAGAAAACTTCCAGATTAGGAGACCGTTCCCCAAGTGACCGAGAACATCCCGCAACCTGCAATCTCCACGCAGCAAAATAATGCCGCTCCTGATGAGAGCGCCGTCTCGCTGCGCGAACTGACCAAACGCTTCGGCGGGTTCACTGCGGTGGACGGGGTGACCCTGGACGTGGCGCGCGGCGAGATCTTCGGCTTTCTCGGGCCTAACGGCGCCGGAAAGTCGACCACCATCCGCATGCTTTGCGGCATCCTGCCGCCCAGCTCCGGCAGTGGTACGGTGGCAGGCTTCGACATCGAGACCCAGTCCGAACAGATAAAAAAACAGATCGGCTACATGAGCCAGAAGTTTTCCCTCTACGAGGACCTGACCGTCGAGGAGAACATAAACTTCTACAGCGGCATCTACCGGATCCCGGAACAGAAGAAACGCGAGCGCAAGGAGTGGGTGATCGAGATGGCGGGGCTCACAGAGCAGCGCCGCACCCGCTGCGCCACCCTTTCCGGAGGCTGGAAGCAGCGGCTGGCGCTGGGCTGCGCCATCCTGCACGAGCCGTCCATCGTCTTTCTGGACGAGCCTACCTCAGGGGTCGACCCGATCAGCCGCCGCAGCTTCTGGGAACTCATCTACCGGCTCTCGGCGGAAGGGGTTACCATCTTCGTTACCACGCATTATATGGAGGAGGCGGAGAACTGCGATCGCCTCGGATTCATCTTCGGAGGGGAGTTGATCGCGCTGGGAACGCCCTCGCAGCTAAAAGGCGATTTCCCCGGCGAGATCGTGCAACTCGGCTGTGAGCGCCCTTTCGAGGTGCTGGAAAGGATTGAGTCCCTCCCGGGCCTGCGTCACGCTGCGCTCTTTGGAGCCGGACTCCACCTCATGGTCGATAGCGCCGAGCAGTCGATCCCCCTCATAAAGGAGGCCCTGCCGGATTTGCAGCTTCAGTTAGAACGCATCACTCCTTCGTTGGAGGACCTCTTCGTCTGGTTCATGGAGAGCCGCGACAGCCGACGCTGAACCGGTTGCTGCGATTTGCCGCGCATTCTCGCGCCTGGAGCGCCATTTTACTCATGTTTCCCGGAGCCAAGCCGATACAAAATGCATCGCTAATTAACGGGAAAACGGCACATCGTAGCCGCACTCTCCGTCCTCAAAGGTGGACCCATGCTCTTTAGGGCAGCATCAGCACCTTGCAACGCGCAGCGCAAATCCGCAGGGAGCCTGTTCCCCTTCCTTTTGCTGATCCTTTGCGCCAGCCTCACCGGGTACCTTCTCTTTGTCGTCGCCACCTTCGACGCTATCGAGCTCTCGGCCCCGATGCGCCTTAAGGTATGGATCATCGGCGGACTCATCCTGCTGATTGCCGGCGCGAGCGCCTGGTTGCTCGGTTCCCGAAAGGAGCGGCAGTCAGACGACGCGGTCAGGCGCAGCGAGGAGAGGCTGCGCATCTCGCAGCGCATCGCACATATCGGGAGCTGGGACTGGGATCTGGCCAGCGGACGGCTGGAATGCTCCGAGGAATTCTGCCAGATCCTGGGGCTTCCTTTGGCAGGGGCGCCTCGAAGCTACCAGGCCTACCTGGAGATGCTCCCCCGGCAGGACAGTGAGGTGCTGGCGACCGCGACCGGGGAGGCGCTGGCGCGAGAGCAGAGCTACGCGGTCGAGCATTGGGTGCTGCGGCCCGACGGGAGCGAGCGATTCGTCTCCGAGGTGGGGGAGGTGTTCCGGGATGCCAAGGGGACCGCTTTGCGGGTGGTGAGCGTCCTGCACGACATCACGGAACGGAAGCAGGCCGAAGAGGCCCTGTCCCGCGAGCTACGCCGGGAGCGCGACCTGGTGCAGGCGGCAAGCCGCGCCAAGAGCCAGTTCCTGGCCAATATGAGCCACGAGATCCGCACACCGATGAACGCGGTCATGGGGCTTGGTCGCTTGGCCCTGAAGACGGAACTGAGCCCCAAGCAGCGCGGCTATCTGGATAAAATCTGCTCGGCCAGCCGAACTCTGCTCCAGATCATCAACGACGTTTTGGATTTCTCCAAGATCGAGGCGGGGAGGGTCGAGCTTGAGAGGACTGAGTTCGACCTGGAGGAGGTGCTGGCCTCCATATCAGACATGCTCGGCATCAAGGCCCAGGAGAAGGGCATCAGTTTTCGGATCCGGCTTGACCCGGAGCTCCCCCGGAAGCTGGTCGGCGACCCGCTGCGCTTGACCCAGGTGCTGAACAACCTGATCGGCAACGCGGTGAAGTTTACCGAGAAGGGGGAGGTGGTGGTAGTCGTCAAGCCTGAAGCTCAGGAGGGCGAACTGGTGGCGCTCCGGTTTTCGGTGCAGGATACCGGGATCGGACTCACCCCGGACCAGATGGAGCGGATCTTTACCCCCTTCACCCAGGCGGACAGCTCCACTACCCGCAGGTACGGCGGGACCGGCCTGGGGCTTTCCATCAGTAGCCAGCTGGTCGAGCTGATGGGCGGAAAACTCCTGGTGGAAAGCGTCGAAGGAGTCGGGAGCAACTTTTTCTTCATGGTGAACTTCGGTCTGCCGACCGATAACGAGCTCCCCGGCTTTGCGCGGGAACAGGAGCTGCGCAGCCTTAGGCTCCTGGTTGTCGACGGCGAGCCCGCCTCGCGCGCCAGGCTGGCCGATATCCTGTGCGGTATGCCGATGGCCCTGGTATCGGTATCCGGCGTAGCCGCGGCACTTTCAGCCCTCGCCGAAGGCTCTGTGGCGGATGAAGCCTGCTTCGATCTCCTGGTCATAGACAGCGCCACTGCGGGCCTGGCAGGGATAGAGGAGCTCAGCCGCAGCATCATGACCCGGGAGTGGCATCTGCCAACGCTGGTGACAGCTGCCCCGGACCATCTGGAAGAGGTGCGCCAGCAGGCGCATGAACTCGCCTTGACCGGGATACTTGCCACGCCGGTGCGCGATTCCATCCTGCTGGACGGCATCGTGCGGGCGCTTTCCAGTGGCGGCAAGCAACAGCCCGGAAGGGAGCCGCAGCAAGGCACGGACAGTTCGTCTGCAGCAGCCGGTGCTCCGGGGGCGCCGCATGGACCATCAGGGGCGGCAGGAAGAGCCTCGCCTGTGCCGATCCGATCGTTGGAGCCGGCTCGGCTTGCGGCCGAGACCGCGAAACTGGAGCGGCTTCTGGCTCGAAACAGCCTGGATGCCAAGCGGCAATTTGCCCGGTTCCGGCAGGAGTTCCCGCAGGGGGCGTTCCTGGAGGAATTGAAGGCACTGGAGCGTGCCATGGAAAAGCTTGATTTCAAGAAGGCGCGCCACCTGCTGGCCCGGTTTCCCGGCAAGGCAGAGGAACAGTCACCTCACGACAAAGAAAGGAAAAACCAATGAAACGCCAGACCGTGATGATCGTCGACGACACCCCGGCCAATATCGAGATCCTGAGCGAGAGCCTGGGGGACGATTACGAGCTCTTCTTTGCCACCAGCGGAGCGGACGCCCTGGAACTGGTGCGCGCCGACAAGCCGGACCTGATCCTCTTGGACGTGATGATGCCCGGAATGGACGGCTACGAGCTCTGCACCATCCTGAAGGGCGATTCCGAAACCCACAACATCCCGATCGTCTTCGTCACCGCCATGACCCAGGAGGAGGACGAGATCCGGGGGCTGGAGCTCGGAGCGATCGACTACATCACCAAGCCGATCAGCCCGCACATCGTCCGGGCGCGGGTCAAGAACCACCTGGAGCTGAAGCGCTACCGGGACCTACTGGAGGCGCTCTCCACCTCGGCGGAGCGGGCCAAGAAGGAATTCTTGCGCAGCGTAAGTCACGAGTTGCGTACGCCGCTCACCCCCATCATCGGCATGACTGATCTGGTGCTCACCACCGAGGAGGACGATGACAAGCGCAAGTATCTCTCTCTGGTGCAGAAGGCGGCCCTGAAGCTGCTCGGCATCATCGAGGACCTGATAGAAACCAGCAGGGTGGAGGGGGAAAGTGGCTGTGCGGAGAATCTCCCCTTTATGCTGAGGCCTTTTCTGGAGGGGACCGTGCTGGGGCTCGATTCGCTGGCCAGTTCCAATGGGATCCAGTTTCGGGTCTCGGTCGATCCTGCGCTGCCGGAGGCGGTGAGCGCCGACCAGGCCATGCTGTACAAGGTGCTTTCCATACTGCTGGGCAATGCGGTGAAGTTCACCGGCCAGGGGGAAGTGGCTCTGGAGGTGCGGCGGGTGCAGGCCGAGGGGGCCGGGGAACTGCTGCACTTCTCAATATCAGACAGCGGAATCGGTATCGAACACGAAGATCTGGACCGTATTTTCAACGATTTTACCCAGTCCGACGGCTCCATCAGCCGGGGCTACCAAGGCCTCGGTCTCGGGCTCACACTGGCCCGGCGTCATGTCGAGCTGATGGGAGGGAGAATCTGGGCGGAGAGGAACCCCGGCGGGGGCGCCCTGTTCCAGGTTGAGATCCCTTTGCTGATCCCGAACAAGCCGGGGACCCCCTGTACGCTCTCCCGGTCCCTGGCAACCGGCGTCGGAGAGGGAGCGTGAAGCTCAAGAGGGTATCAGCCGTAGCCAGGAAGGAGTTCCTCCATGTCGTGCGCGACTGGAGGAGCCTCGGCATCGGGATCGCGATTCCCATCGTGATGCTCTTTCTGTTCGGCTTTGCGCTCACCCTCGACGTAGACCGGGTGCCACTTATCGTCTGGGACCAGAGCGCGACCCCGGCAAGCCGCGAGTTCATTAGCGGATTCAGCGCCTCGCGCTATTTTCAACTGGTGGGGAACGCGCAAGGGTATGGTGAGATAGAGCGGGCGGTGGATTCCCGGCGCGCCGTTATTGCCCTGATCGTGCCGGTGGATTTCGCCCGCGCGGTCGCCTCCGGCCGCGGCGTCTCGGTACAGGCAATCCTCGACGGCAGCGACTCGAACGTCGCCTCATTTGCCTTGGGCTATGCCGAGGCGGTAACCAGCAGATTCAGCCAGCAGGTCACCGTTGACCTTTTGCGCAGAAGCGGACAGCCCCCCCCGCCTAAGGGGCTGGAACTGCAGCCGCGGGTCTGGTTCAACACCGACATGGAGTCCCGCAACTACATATTTCCCGGACTGATAGCCATCGTCATGATGGTAATAACAGCGCTCCTCACTTCCCTCACCTTCGCACGCGAATGGGAGGGGGGGACCATGGAACAGCTGATCGCGACGCCGGTGACCGGCGCCGAGCTGATCCTGGGCAAGCTGATCCCGTATTTCTGCATCGGCATGCTCGACCTGGTCCTTTCCATGCTGGTCGGCGAGTTCATCTTCCAGATACCGCTGCGCGGGGAGCTTTGGCTCATCTTTGCCTCCTCCTCCATCTTTCTGGTGGGGGCGCTCGGGCTCGGCATGCTGATCAGCATCGTCACCAAGAGCCAGTTCCTGTCGAGCCAGATCGCCCTCGTTGCCACCATGCTCCCGGCCTTTTTGCTCTCCGGCTTCGTCTTTCCCATCAGTAACATGCCTTACCCGATCCAGCTCTTCACCCATATCATCACCGCGCGTTACTTCGTGGTCCTCCTGCGCGGGATCTACCTGAAGGGGCTGGGGCTTGCGACCCTGGCCGGAGATGCCATGCTGCTGGCCGCCTTCGCAGCCTTCGTGCTGATCCTGTCGCACCACAAGTTCCGCAAGAAGATGGAATGAAGGGGAAGAGGTTACCGTGCTCGAACGCCTGAAAGCCATGCTTGTGAAGGAGTTCATCCAGGTGCTGCGCGACCCGCGCATGCGCTTTGTCGTCTTCGTCATTCCTATCGTGCAGACCATCATCTTCGGCTACGCGGTGAATACCGACGTGCGCAACGTGGCGACCGCCATTTACGATCTGGACAACAGCAGCCAGAGCAGAGAACTCGCGGACCGGTTCCTGAAGTCCGGTTATTTCGATCTGCAGGAGCGCGTCTACGATGAAGCGAGGGCGCGGGAATTGATCGATCGGGGCGAGGTGAAGGCAGTGCTCCGGATGAACCACGGCTTTGGCGAGCAGTTGGCAGGGGGGCGGGGTGCTGCCGTGCAACTGATCCTGGACGGCACCGACTCGAATACCGCCGGCATAGCCCTGAACTACGCAGCAAGGATCGTGGGAACCTACAGTAGCAACCTGCAAATGGACGCAGCCTCGCGCGCCGCGGGTCGTCAGATACCTCTCGGTGGAGTAGAGCTCGCCAGTCGCGCCTGGTACAACGAAAACCTGGAGAGCCGCAACTTTTTTGTCCCCGCCATCATCACCAACATCGTCTTCATCATCACCATGCTGCTCTCCAGCATGGCGGTGGTGCGCGAGAAGGAGATCGGCACCATTGAGCAGGTGATCGTCACGCCTATCGGCAAGGGCGAGTTTATTCTCGGTAAAACCATCCCGTTTGTCCTGATCGGCTACATCGACGTAGTGCTCATCTCCCTGGTTGCGGTTTTCTGGTTCGAGGTGCCACTGCGCGGCAGCGTTTTGCTACTGTTTGGCGCCACAGCACTCTTTCTGATGAGTTCGCTCGGCATCGGCCTTCTCATCTCCACCGTGAGCCGGACCCAGCAGCAGGCGATGATGAGCGCCTTCTTCGTGATCTTCCCCGCCATGCTGCTTTCCGGATTCGCCTTCCCCATCGATAGCATGCCGCAGGTAGTGCAGTGGATCACCTGTCTGAACCCCATGCGTTTTTTCCTGATCATCATTAGAGCCATCTTCCAGAAAGGCGTCGGCTTTGCCATCCTTTGGCCGCAGTTCCTGGCCCTCCTCATTCTCGGGTTGACCATCCTCACCAGCGCCATCCTCCGGTTCAAGAAGACCCTTGCGTAGTTCTTCATTAATAAGTTGACCCCGGAGTTGAGAACTGGGAAACTGAGGCGGTAAAGCACCCTCCCCCAGCCCCTCCCATAAAGGGAGGGGGGCAAACCGAGGCGGGGCAAACCGAGGGCAAACTACGACAATGCGGAGACAGACCAATGACCAAAGAAATCAGAAGGCACATCCATGTAGCCTGCGCCATCATCGAGCGTGACGGGATGGTGCTGTCTGCGCTCCGGAGCGCCTCCATGAACCTGCCGCTGAAATGGGAGTTTCCCGGTGGGAAGATCGAGCCGGGCGAGGGGCGTGAAGAGTGCCTGAGACGGGAACTGGTGGAGGAAATGGGCGTTCAGATAGAAGTCGGTCGCCCCCTCACTCCTGCCATCCACGAATATCCGACCTTTACTGTGACCCTTTATCCCTATGTCTGCAGTATCGTCTCCGGTGAGATAACCCTGCACGAGCACTCCGCCATCTCATGGCTTCCGGCCCCGCAGATGCACGAGCTGGACTGGGCCGATGCCGATATACCGATCATTGCCGAATATCAGCAAAGCGTTCAGCGGTAGTTGGGGCGACGGGGCGAGGTAGTCCGGTTTCAGGAGTTGATACAGAAGGGGATGGCGCTAGACGATAAAAAGGGCGAACACAAGGTTCGCCCCTACCGGGCCCATCGTCTTTTGGTCTTAGCAGCAAAAAGCGAAAAGATTGCCACGGAGACACGGAGGTCACTGAGAAAGACCCTGCATAAACGTTTTGCCTCTCCGTGCGCTCCGTGTCTCCGTGGCCATGAATTGCTTTTACGTGTGGTAGGGGCGAATCTTGTATTCGCCCTTTTTTTGAATCTGCCCCGATCGTGTAGGTTGGGGTGAACGGTTGCTCTTGAACCCCAACATGCTCGTCGGGTTACGCGATGAGGCTGCTAACCCGACCTACGTCGTCTGATTCAGTCGAGGGGGAGATAGGAAGTGGGAACACCCACTTCTCTCACATCAACAACTCCTGTGAATCGTCCAGAATCTCGTACAAGTCATCAAGTTCATCCTGCGTGAGCTGCAACAGGGAAGTCTCCGGCTCAGCCAGCAGATTGATGTCCGGTCTATGCACCACGCCGATTCCCTTCACCTTGCACGCCGTGTTCACCAGCCTTACCAGCGTCAGCACGGTATCGCTGTTGTCGAAGTTGTCGTCATGGTGGTTGGCAACCACATTGTAGTAGACCTTGGGCATGTTCCAGTGCTCCATGAGCCGGCAACCCTGCTCGACATGCAGTTCGGCGAAGATTTCCAGGAGCAGGTCCTCCTCCAGGGCCGCTTGTGCCACTCCCATGCTGTTCAGCCGCTCCAAAGCCTTTAGCAGGTACAACTTACCGACGTCGTGCAACAGACCCGCCATGTAGGCCTGGTCCGCAAACTGGGTGTAACCTGCTCTGCGCGCCAGCCAGCGCGATCCTACGGCGCAGGCGTGGCTGTGCAGCCAGAGCGACTGCATGAAGCCGTTTAGCACCTTGTTGTCCGATGCATGCAGGCCGGCCTGTGAAGCGGCCATGGCGATATTCGAGACCTGCTGGGCACCCAGCCGGATAACCGCGTCCTTGATGGTCTCGGTTCGGACCCGTCCCATGTAAACGGTGGAGTTCGCCATCTTCAGGATCTGTCCGGAAAGGGATGGGTCATCGCCGGCCAGGGCGATCACCGCATCTACAGTGAAGTCGGGACTCTCCAGAAGCTGCTGCAGCCTGATCGCGATAGGGTGGAAAACCGGGAGTTCGATGGGCTGGGTGGTTAATAAACGCCTGATGGTGAGCGATAGCGGCATGTTCGTTACACTCCTTTGCGTGGTCCGGCGGATCGGCAGGAAAGGCGTTATCTGATCCGGCACCATCTAATGAACACATTAAATCACATGCTCATGATATCACAATAGCCAACGTGGCAACTGCGTAACCTAACGGATATCTTTCCGTCCTGGCACTCCTTTACCCAAAGCGGAGACGGTGGCCCAGCATGCGCATCAATGAGGAAAATTTTTATAGTCTAAACTCCCCAGAAGAAAAGCGGGGTTTTCTAGTTCCCAAGCTGGACCTTGGGAACGAGATGACACCCACCAGCGACAGCCTGTAGGGGCACCCCTTGCGGGTGTCCAGCCTTGCTTTTGGATACCCGCAAGGGGTATCCCTACAAATCTATCTCCGATGATATGCGCCGAAACTCAAACCACCGCTTAACTTAACGGCAGTGCCCCTTGCGGGTGCCCAGCCCCTTGATTTCGGATATGCGACGAAAACCGACTACCCTAATTAAATTAATGGTTGCGTTGCAGCACCGGATCGATCAACTATGGACCCAACAAACTTACCTAAAGCAGTACGCAATATAATGGAGCTTAGTATGACAGCAGGTTTACGAGGCAAGAAGATAGCCGTCGCCATGAGCGGCGGAGTGGATTCCTCCACGGTCGCCGCCCTCCTGAAGCAGCAGGGGGCGCAGGTGATTGGCATTAACATGAAGCTGTTCGCGCGTGAGGGTGAGGACCCCGCGGCCAAGGGGGACGCCGAGATTGTCGCCGATTACCTCGGCATCGAGTTCCACCAGGTGCGCCTTGAGGAGCAATTCTCACGCCTCATCATTGAGGACTTCCGCGCCCAGTACTTCAGCGGCCAGACACCGAACCCTTGTGTGCGCTGCAACCGCTATGTGAAGTTCGGGCTCCTCCTGGACAAGGCGCTGGAACTTGGCGCCGACCTTCTTGCCACCGGGCATTACGTGAGAACCAAGCAGGATGCCGAGGGACTCTGGCATCTGCTTAAAGCTGCCTATCTCGCCAAGGATCAGTCTTATTTTCTCTACACGCTAACCCAGCAACAGCTCAGCCGTGTGGTTTTCCCGCTCGGGGAGATGCCGAGCAAAGACGAGGTGCGGCGACTTGCTGCAGAGTTCGGGCTGCCCGTGGCGCAGAAGGGGGACAGCCAGGAGATCTGCTTCATCCCCGGGGACGACTATGTCGCCTTCCTGGAAAAAGATCAGCCACTGTCAGGTAGCCGTGGCGACATCGTTCATGTCAATGGAACGGTGCTCGGAAGGCATAATGGCACGCATCGCTATACCATCGGGCAGAGGAGGGGGTTGGGGATTGCCTGGAAGGAGCCGCTCTTCGTGGTGGCAATTGATGCCGGAAATGACAGGATCGTTGTCGGCGAGCAGGAGGGGCTTTTCGCTCCGGGGTTGCGGGTTTCCGATCTGAACTGGATCGTGGCGCCAGAGGGCGAGCAAGTCGATACCGCGTGCAAGATCCGTTATCGTCAACAGCCGGTGGCATGCAGGGTCACCCTGCTTGGTGATGGCAACGGCGAGATCCATTTCAGCGAGCCGCAGAAGTCGGTTACTCCCGGGCAGTCGGTGGTGTTTTACCGGGATGATGAACTGGTGGGGGGCGGGAGGATCACAGAAGCGATCGGGAGCTAGAATTTGGACGAAGCGGGGTAGTCTGTCGGGGCAGGTAGGTAGCTACAACTTTGAACTGACCCTAGAACTGACCCTCGCCCTCCGGGAGAGGGTGCCTGAAGGGCGGGTGAGGGAGTTGAAGCTGTTAATGCAGTGATGCTGCCCCGGCGATAATGGGACTTTCTGGCTTGCTTGTTGTCTTTTTTGCCTGAGTATCGCAGATGGCACCGCCCTCACCCCTGCCCCTCTCCCGGAGGGCGAGGGGATGTAGGATGCCAGGCGTATAGAATGTTGGGAAAAAGCAGTGGGGCACCCGGATCATCATCGATCCAAAAGGTGCCCCACGCGCAAACTACAATTAAACTACCAAATAAATTAAGCGATCCCGCTGCCGCAAGTAATGCAGACGTTGAGCCATTTATTGATCTGTTCTTCCTGCTCAGCCCACTCGCTCCCCAGCCGCAACTTAAGGAAGGTTGAGAACACGGAGTCGAACAACTGGCTTCCCTTTTCCAATAGCACCATTCTCTCGAAAAATACCGCCTCGCGCTCCATCCCCTCGTCGGTCGTGTTGTCTTTTTCCACTTTCACAGAAGGCGACTTGAAGGAGGCGAAATGGAACAGTTCGCCCTTGAGGGTCATCTTCCAGTGGTCATCGCCGATCTCGAGGTGCAGCGTCGCCTCGGTGATCTGCTTCTTGTTCAAAAGCGCGCTACGCACCTCGTTGAAGCGGTCCTGCGGCCCCGCCACGGTGATCTTCTGGGCACCGTTCTCGCCCGAGCCAAGCAGCACGACGCGGTCGTCCAGATAGGCTACGAAAGGCTCTTTCTCCAGCAGGATGCCCGGCTGGTTCACGCTGTACTCGGAAGCCTCGTTCATGGTCTGGTACATGAGCCAGAGCAGGAAGTCGGTGCCAAGCCACTGGTTTTCCTTGATCAGTTCCAGGAAGTTGTCGCCGCCCGCCTTGTTCGCCTGCTTCAGGAGCACCTTGTTCCCTTCATCCAGCACGCTCTCTGCCCGCGCATAAGGGTGGAACGCCGCAAGCCTGAGCCCCTCGAAAGTCTTCTTGAAATGCTCCTCGAACAGCTCGATCACTTTGGGCGACAGGGAGCTGAAGGTCAAAAGCCCGCTCTCGGTATCCCAGACAGCATCGTAGGTAGCCGGCGTCGGCAGGGTCTGGGAGAGCAGCATGGCGTGCACCGCTTCCTTGAGGTCTTCCTTTTTCTGTTTGGGGACCTTGGTGAAGCCGGGGTTTTCGGCGAGGAACTTGTCCTGTTCCTTTTCCAGGTGCGCCTTCAGGATCGCTGACGGTACCGCGCGCTTGTCACGGCGCAGCGTGAACATAAGGTAGTGGTCGCGCCAGCAAACCGCGGGTGAGTCGAATTCCGACGACTTCGGGTCGTCCAGATGGACCCAGCCGAGTGAAAGTTCTTCGGTCCCCTCGTCGATCGGGTTGAACCGGTTTGCGGCGAGTTGTTTTGCGGTCCAGGCGTGAAGTTCCTCGGTCGGGAGCTCCCCCTGTACGTTGAAATGGCAGATGCTTACTGTGTTGGCGAGGATGCCCATCTTGTTCTCCTTCGGTTTGTGCTTTTACTGGTGCTGAGGGACCCGCATGGTTACACCTTTTGGCGTTTGGGGCAAGTTAAATGATCCTGATGGAGCCGTCGAGCCGATGCGGGTTGATAGGAAGTCTCACCGTTAAAGCCCCGTCACGGCTTACTTCTTGAGAGCTTCCTTTTGTGTCTTGTACTCCTTGTCGGTGAGCTGACCAAGGCTTCTTAGCTTTCGCAGCGTGAGGATTCGCTCCTGATCCGCGGGCAGCGACGCAGCCGCCCGATCATTGAGGCCGGAAACGAGGTAGAGCTTCCCTTGGTAACTTAGCACCAAGCCGGAACCGTCAGGGAGGAAGCTGGCCCTGGCCTGGGCGGGGAAGCTGGTTATCGTCTTGCCGTCCCGGTAGAGTCTTCCATCCAGGTAGACGAAAGAACCGGAAGGTGAGAGGGCCGGATAGCTGCCGGGGGAGGGCCAGGCGTCGGTCTCTTTGGCCTCCGGGATCGTCAGTCGGCGTGTCAGGCGATGCTCATTGGGGAGCAGCAGACTTTCGCCGTCGGGGAAATAGACCGGGCCTCCGGAACCTATCGAGTTTACCGCCACGTCACGCTCGGTGCCGCTTTCCAGGTGAAGGATGGCGACTCTCTGGTAGGAGGGGAAAAGCGGAGGGTCCTTGATGGCAGTGTAGGCGATTTCGTCGCCGAAAGGTGAGATTGCCATCTGGTAATTCCTGAGCAAGTCAGCTTCCGGCAGTTTGGCGAGGGCAGGGCGGACCGTGACATCGCTTAATTTGGTCGCAACCGGCGGGGATGCCCCGTCCCATTGGTAGAGATATCCTGTCAACAGCGAGCCGAAGCTGAACTTTCTGATCTGGACAACTGTCAAGAGAACTTGCGCGTCGGAGCGCCAGCCGATCCCGGTGACCTTGCCCGGTATGGTTGTCTCGCCGACCACCTTTCCTTTGCTGTCGAAGAGGCGCACTATGTCCTGCTTTTCTGCCGTCACTGCCGCTGCCAGTTTCCCGCCGCCGGGCGAGAAGGAGAGCAGGCTCGCTGTCCCGTCCGCGATTTTACGGATGCTTCCGTCGAGGGCGATAACGTTGAGGGTGTTTTTTGAGACGGCGGCTATGGAGCCGTCGCGGCTTAACGCGAAAGGCGCACCGGCGTCGGCCTTGGCCACGTCCTTGACCGTGAAACCTTCGGGGAGCGGGGCGCGGCCCTGCATGAGGGTCCCGCATCCGGCAAGGGAGCAGAGCAGTAAAGAAAGCATGGCAGCTGATAACATAGATCGCATCACAGTGACCTCCTTTTGGCAAGGGGGCCAGTGTACCGGAATCGCAGCGGCAAGACAACGCAAGAAGTTGGTCGCTCCCTGCCTCCCAGGTATACAAAGCAGGAGTCGGAATGACTGGCCGTTGGCTTTAATTAAGGTGTGATAGAATCGGGGGTGTGCCACAGCAAAGTGACCGGATCTTGTACTAAAAGTTCCTCTTTAGCAAAGGGGGGAGCTGTGAACAAGCTCCTCCCCCCGGAGGGGGGAGGTTGGGAGGTTGGGAGGTTGGGAGGTTGGGAGGGGGGAAGCCTTTGGCTTCTACGAAGAACCGGCAGGG
>Ga0209317_1000397_pt1 | contig 53766 bp, 41 predicted proteins | sample RifGroB2_FD_183994 | JGI IMG/M metagenome (GOLD analysis project Ga0209317, IMG submission 183994) | Soil microbial communities from Rifle, Colorado, USA - Groundwater B2 (SPAdes) (version 2) | ecosystem: Environmental > Terrestrial > Soil > Unclassified | place: Rifle, Colorado | collected... | reverse complement strand
TCGTTACCCTTGAGGTTGATGACGAAGCAGGTCATCCCCTTGTGCTTGGCGGCGCGGTCGGTGACGGCGTAGAGAAGCCCCCAGTCCCCCACATGGGCGTTGGAGATCCACATCTTCTGGCCGTTGATCTCCCAGTGGTCGCCGCGGTCGGTGGCGGTGGTACCCATGCTCACCACGTCGGAGCCGGAGTTCGGCTCGGTGATGGCGAAGAAGCCGAAGGATTCGGCGCTCACCCAGTCGGAGATGAAGCGCTCTTTCTGCTCCTTGGTGCCGAACTTGTTGACCGTGAGGGAGGGACCTATGTTCTGCATGTTCAGCGGCAGCCTGGAGGAGCCGCTCACGGTGGCGAGCTGCTCTGCCAAGATCACCGACTCCAGAAAGCCGCAGCCGTTGCCGCCATATTCCTCAGGAAGGGCGCAGCCGAAAAAGCCCAGATCGGCCATTTTCTTGACCAGTTCCGGGCGGAAGGTATGGTTTGCCTCGTCTTCCTTGAGCGTGGGCAGGATCTCTTTCTGCGCGAAATCCTTCGCCATATCCTGCATCATCTTTTGTTCATCCGTCAGCCCGAACCTCATTGGCCACCTCCTGAGTTATTGTGTTTCGCAAATGCCGTTTTGTAATTTAGTACTAGAATACCAATTTGCTGTCAAGCACTAAATGGTAGTGGAGTACCGATTTAGGAAACCTGGTTCTAATATTGGTAAATGTTGTCCCCAGGAGAAAAGGCCCAGAGGTAGTCCCCGGGGCCTTTTACAGCAGGTCTCCCCTCGCCCTCTGGGAGAGGGGATGGACGATCAGTTTATGAGGCAGCTTAGCGTTAGCCGCCGCAGCACCCGGAGGCGGAGCAGGAGCATCCCCCCTCTTCTTCCGGCTGCGCGGGTAAGAGCGCCTCGGTCAGCACGTAGGCCGCCTGGAGCGCGGAGGTGGGACAAAGCGGGAAACATTCCTTGCAGTCCCAGCACTCTTTGGCCGCTACCTCGGGGATGAAGCTGATCTCGCGCCTGGGGCCACGATCCATGTACCCGATGGCGTGCTTTTGCTTCACCTCGGCGCAGTACCTCACACAAAGCCCGCACAGGATGCAGAAGCTCGGGTCCTTGTCGAAACGGTCCTTGTCGGCACCGTACTCCTTGGCCAACTCGACGAGCTGCGGGGCATCGGGGGCGTGGGCCATCATCTGCTCCACCAGCACCTTGCGTATCGCGTAGAGCTTCTCGGTGTGAGTCTGCACCACCATGCCGCTTTCCACCGGGTAGAGGCAGCCGGCCACCAGGGTCTTCCTGCCGTTACTCTCGGCCTCGACGGTGCAGATGCGGCAGGCGCCGTACGGTTCGAGCTTCTCGTGGTGGCAGAGGGTGGGGATGTGGATACCCACCGTGTTCGCCGCCTCAACTATGGTCATACCCTCCTGGGCCTTGACCTCTTTTCCATCTATCTGCAGGACGATTTCGCTCATGTTTTATTCCTTTCAGGCGCCCCCCTCGCCCTTCGCATGAGGGCTGGGGGTGAGGGCGCTGCCACGAAGCTTGGACTGTGCCTGGTACGGACTCCCTCACCCCGGCCCTCTCCCACCTGTGGGCAGAAGCCCTTCTGTGGGCGAAGGCCCAGAGGGAGAGTCGGGAAAGAGGGAGATAAAGTTGCCTAAGTTAAGCCAAGGCCCGCGCTGACGGGGCGGGCGGTTCCGGCACAGGCACGCCGGAGAGCTTGCTTATCGCCTGGAAGGCCGCCGGGCACGCTTCGATGCAGGTGCCGCACTTGGTGCACTTCTCCTGGTCGATGACGTGGATGGTCTTCTTGCCACCCTCGATGGCGGTGGCGGGGCACTTCCTGAGACAGCTGCCGCAACCTTTGCACTTCGCCGGGTCGATGTGGAAGGCGATCAGCTCCTTGCAGGAAAGCGCCGGGCACCTCTTCTCCTTGATGTGGGCCTCGTACTCGTGACGGAAGTACTTGAGCGTGGAGAGGACCGGGTTGGGAGCGGTCTTGCCGAGGGCGCAAAGTGCGGCGCCCTGGGTCGCCATCGCCATGTTCTCCAAGAGCTCGATGTCCCCTTCCTTACCTTTGCCCTCGGTGATGGCGGTCATCACCTTGAGCATCTGGCGGATACCCTCGCGGCAGGGGACGCACTTGCCGCAGGACTCGTCGCTCAAGAACTCCAGGAAGTAGCGGGCGATATCCACGAGGCAGGTGTCCTCGTCCATGACGATCATGCCCCCCGAACCCATCATGGCGCCCATCTTCATCAGCTCGTCGAAGTCGACCTTGACGTCCAGGTACTCCTCGGGAATGCAGCCGCCGGAGGGGCCGCCGGTCTGCACCGCCTTGAACTTCTTGCCGTTGGGGACCCCGCCGCCGATCTTGAAGATGATGTCGCGAAGCGGCATCCCCATGGGGACCTCGACCAGACCGGTGTTGTTGACCTTCCCCACCAGCGAGAAGACCTTGGTCCCCTTGCTGCTCTCGGTCCCGATGGAGCTGAAGTACTCGGCCCCCTTGTTGATGATCACCGGGATGTTGGCCCAGGTCTCCACGTTGTTGATGTTGGTTGGCTTGCCCCAAAGGCCCCGGACCGCCGGGAAAGGCGGCCTCGGTTTGGGCTCGCCGGGCTTTCCTTCCAGCGACTGCAGGAGAGAAGTCTCTTCGCCGCAGATGAAGGCCCCCGCGCCGCGGTGCACCTTGACGGTGAAGTCGAATCCGGAGCCTACGATGTTTTTCCCCAGGAAGCCGTGTTCCTCCGCCTTCTTGATGGCGACGGTCAGGTTGTCGACGGCGAGCGGATATTCCTGCCGGACGTAGATGTAACCTTCGCTCGCGCCGATGGCGTAGGCGCCGATCAGGAGCCCTTCGAGCACGGTGAAGGGGTTACCTTCCATGAGGGCGCGGTCCATGTAGGCCCCCGGGTCACCCTCGTCGCAGTTGACCACGACGTACTTCTGGTCCCCCGGCGCGTTGCGGGCGAATTCCCATTTGGTCCCGGAGGGGAAGCCTGCGCCGCCGCGCCCTCTCAGCTTCGCCTGCTTGACCTCGCCGATCACCTGCTCCGGGGTCATCTGCAGGAGCGCCTTGGCCATGGCCTCATAGCCGCCGACGGCCAGGTAATCATCCAGGGACTTCGGGTCGATCTTGGTGTTGAGACCCAGGATCAGGCGCTGCTGGTTCTTGTAGAAGGGGATGTCGTGCTCGTGGCTCGACTTCTCCCCGGTGTTGGGGTCGACGTAGATCAGGCGCTCGACCAGCTTCTTCTCCTTGAAGGTATGGGAGACGATCTCGCAGACGTCCTCCGGCTTGACCTTCAGGTAGCTGATCCCTTCCGGGTAGACCACAACGATGGGGCCCTGCTCGCAGAAGCCGTGGCAGCCGGTCCTCCTGATATCGACCTGATCCTTGAGGCCGTGGCTTTCCAGCTCGGCCAGGATCGCGTCGGCGACCTTCTCGCTCCCCGTGGCGTGACAGGCGCTGCCGGAGCAGAGCGTGATGCAGGGCTTCTTGTCATCCCGTTTGGCCAGGATGCCTTTCCTGAATGCTTCCAATTCCGCGGGCGAATTTATCCTTGGCATAAGAGATCCCTTACTCGTAGTTTTTCAGCACTTCCGCCGACTGCGCGGGCGCCACGTTGCCGTGATACTCACCGTCGATCACCATGACCGGCCCCAGCGCGCAGCATCCCAGGCAGTTCACGGTTTCGAGGCTGAATTTGAGGTCCGCGTCGGTCTCGCCTGCCTTGATCCCGATCGCGTCGGAGATGGTGTCCAGGACCCTCTGCGCGCCACGGACGTGGCAGGCGGTGCCCATGCAGACATGGATCTGGTGGCGCCCCTTGGGAACCTGGCTGAAGGCCTTGTAGAAGGTGGTGATGTGCTGGATCCGGCTCATCGGCACGTCCAGCCTCTCGCCGACGCGGTCCAGGGCCTGCTTGGGGAGCCAGTTGTGCTCGCTCTGGATGTCCAAAAGGATCTGGATCAGCGAGCTCTGCTCGGCGTTATGCTTGTCTATGATGTTGTCTATCTTCGAGATATCCATGCACATGGTGGCCGTCCTTCTTTATAGGGGTTAGCTTTTCCTCTACCAAAATCCTTCAGCTCTCGGGGTTGGGAGGGGGACAGGCACCTTCGGAGCCAGTCCCCTCCCCCGTTTCTCACCTAAGCCAGCGCGTACGCGTTCAACCCCTCGTCGTACTTGACCAGCCCTTTCCTGCTCGATGACTTGATGTGCCTGTTGACGTCGGCCGCGGTGAGATTCAGCGCCGAAGCGATCTCGGCTGTTGAGAGCGGCTTCTCCTTCAAAAGGAGCGTCATCTGGCTCACGGCCAGGTTGTCTGTCACCAGGGTGTTGAAGAGCGACTCCAGCTCTTCGCTGGCGAAATAGGCGTCGTACTCTTCCTCGGTCTTGAAACGTTGCCTGATCCTCTCCCTCTCGACCAGCTTCACGTAGGGGACCAGGTTGTAAGCCGCTTCCATCCTGAGCTTCAGGGAGCGCTCGTCGATCCCCTCGCCCTTGCCCAGCGCACCCAGTTCCTTGAGCCTCTTGCCGAACTCGTTCATCACCTCGGCGTAGCGCATCCCCTCGGAGGCCGAGATCCACTCCAGCCTCAGGCGGTCGGGGTTGATGCCGATCTTCTCCAGCATCTTCTTGGCGATATGCACGTTCTTCAGTACGTCGTAGTTACCCTCGGTGACGTAATGGCATTCGCCGGGCCAGCAGCCCCCGATGAACACCCCGTCGGCGCCGTTTTTGAACGCCCTGAGGATAAAGGACAGGTCCACCCTGCCGGTGCACATCACCCTGATGATCTTCGTCTCTGTCGTATATTGCAGTCTGGAAACTCCAGCCAGGTCGGCAGCGCCGTACGCTCACCAAGTGCACAGGAAACCGACGACCCTGGGCTTATGCTCTATTCCGGTTGTCATTGTCTACCTCCTTTCCAGGCATCTCTCCTGGCTTTGTTTAGTGAAGCGCTGCGTCGATCTGGGCAAATATGGCGTCGTCGGTGTAGTGCTTCAGGTAGATCGCCTGGGTCGGGCACTTGGCGTTGCACAGGCCGTCCCCTTTGCAAAGGATCGGTTCCACATGGGCCTTCTTCCCCTTGGGGGTGTCCACGAAGCTGATCGCCCCGTACTTGCAGGCGGTGATGCAGGCCCCGCAGGATACGCAGTTGTTCTCGTTGACGTCGCAGACCGAACCGGAGGCGGTGACGGTCTCCCTGGAGAGGATCCCCACCGCGCGCCCTGCGGCACCCAGGGCCTGGCTGATGGTCTCAGTCAGGTGCTTCGGGTAGTGGGCCGTGCCGCAGAGGAAGACGCCGTCCGCGCTGAAGTCCACCGGCCTCAGCTTCACGTGGGCCTCCTGGAAGAAGCCGTCCGGGTTGTTGGAGACCTTGAAGAGTTTCCCCGCCTCCTGGCTTGCCTCGGACGGTATCACCGCCGCGGCGAGCACCACGAGGTCCGCCTCAAGCTCCATCATCTGCCCCAGGACCGGGTCGGGCACGGTGACCTTGAAGCCCGCCCCTTGCGTCTCGACCACCGGCTTTTTGTCCGCCTCGTAGCGGATGAACTTCACGTTCTGGTTCGCCGCCTCGCGGTAGTAGACCTCTTTCAGGCCGTAGGTGCGCATGTCGCGGAAGATGATCTGGACCTCGATCTCGGGGTTGATCTTCTTCAGCTTCAGCGCGTTCTTGATCGCCTGGCTGCAGCAGACCCGGCTGCAGTAGTTTCTGTCCGTCTGCCGGCAGCCGACACACTGGATCATCACCACGCTTTGGGCCGCCTTCACCCTTTCAGTCTCCGCGACGATCTCCCCTTCCAGCTCCAACTGGGTCAGGACGTTCTCGTTCTCGCCGTAGAGGTACTCGGTCGGCTTGTACTCGGCGGCGCCGGTGGCGAGAACGGAGACCCCGTGCTTCACCTCGCGCACCCTACCCTGGCTCTCGACTTGCGTCGTGAAGTTACCCACGTAACCGGTGACGTCCAGGATGGTGGAGTCGGTCCAGACGTGGATCGACGGGTGGCGGTAAACCTTCTTGACCAGATCCTCCAGGAAGGGCTGGATCTCGGTCCCCTCCAGGGTGTAGTGGAGCCTTCTCGCCAAACCGCCCAGGTCGTCGTCCTTCTCGACGAGATAGATCTCGAAACCCTGCTCCGCCATGTTGAGCGCCGCGGTCATGCCGGCGACGCCACCCCCCACGACCAGCGCCGTGTGGTCGACCGGAAGCTGGAATTCCTGCAACGGCTCCAGGTGCGCGGCGCGGGCCACGGCCATCCTGACGATCTCCTTCGCCTTCTCGGTCGCGTTCTCCTTCTCGCGGGAGTGGACCCAGGAGCAGTGCTCGCGGATGTTGGCGAATTCGAAGAAGTACTGGTTAAGGCCCGCCTCGCGGCAGGTGTCCCTGAAGAGCGGCTCGTGGGTCCTCGGCGTGCAGGCGGCCAGTACCACGCGGTTCAACCCCTTGGCCACGATGGCGTCGGAGATCTGCTTCGCGTTTTCGGTGGAGCAGGCGAAGAGGTTCTCGCCGGCCCAGGAGACGTTCGGGAGCGTCGCCGCGTACTCGATCACCTCGGGGATGTTGACCACGCGGCCGATGTTGGCGCCGCAGTAGCAGACGACCACCCCGATCTTCAGCTCCTCCTTGGAGACGTCCTTCTCGTCGGGGTAGACCCTCTCCCGCTCAAGCTTGTGGCGGCGGTAGGAGAGGAGCTCTCCGCAGAGCGCGTCGGCGCCGCTGGCGGTCAGGACCGATTCGGGGATGTCGAGCGGGCCCTGGAAGGCGCCGGAGACGAAGATCCCCTTCTTGGAGGTCTCGATCGGATTGTAGGGGTTGTTCTTGCAGAACTTCTGGTCGGTCAGCTCGATGCCGAACTTCGTGGCCAGCGCCTCCACGTCCTTCGGGGGGTTCAACCCCACCGAGAGGACCACCATGTCGAATTCCTCCTCCTTGACCCCCTGGTCGACGGTGGAGTAGCGGATGGTGACGTTCTTGGAGCTCTCGATCTCCCTACCCACCGTGACGTAGCTCCTGATGAAGCGCACGTCGGGGAGCTTCTCGGCCCTCTGGTGGAACCTCTCGAAGTCTTTGCCGTAGGCGCGGACGTCGTTGTGGAAGATGGTGGCCTCAAGGGTCGGGCTGTGGTCCTTGGCGAGGATCACCTGCTTTTGCGAGTAGGCGCAGCAGACGGCGGAGCAGTAGTTGTTCCCGCCCGGAATCACCTGGCGCGAGCCGACGCACTGGATCCAGGCGATCTTGTGCGGGTGCTTCTTGTCGGAGGGGCGCAGCACCTCTCCCTCGTAGGGGCCGGTGGCGCAGAGGATGCGCTCGAAGTCGAGGCTCGTCACCACGTTCTGCATCTTGCCGTAGCCGAAGTCGTTTCTGAGCTTCGGGTCGAAGGTGGAGTAGCCCGGGGAGAGGATGATGGCGCCTACCTCGATCTGGAAGGTCTCAGGCTTCTGGTGCAGGTCGATCGCGTTGGTCTTGCAGGCGCCGACGCAGATCTGGCACTTCCCTTCCTTGAGATACAGGCAGGTCTCCGGGTCGACGTAGGTGACCAGCGGCACCGCCTGGGAGAAGTAGATGTGGACCGCCTTGTTCTCGGAGAGGTTCTGGTTGAACGGGTCCGGTATCTTGACCGGGCAGTAGTCCACGCAGATGTTGCACCCGGTGCACTTCTCCTCGGAGATGTACCTCGGCTTCTTGGTGAGGGTCACCTTGAAGTCGCCGGCCTCCCCTTCCACCCGATCCACCTCGGTGTAGGTGATGATCTCGATGTTCGGGTTTCGGGAGCACTCGATGAACTTCGGGCTCTCGATGCACATGGAACAGTCGTTGGTGGGGAAGGTCTTGTCCAGCTGGGACATCTTCCCCCCAAGGGCGGGAGACTTGTCCACCAGGAAGACCCTGAACCCGGAATTGGCGAGATCGAGCGCGGCCTGAATACCGCTGATCCCTCCACCGACAATGAGTACGTCACCAATATTTCTCTCTGCGGTATTCATAGAAGTTTTCCTTCAACTAGAGTTCGTTGGATGCAAGTGACGGTGGTCAGATCACCTCGGCGATGATCTCGGTCAGGTCCTTCACTTCCACCTTCTCGTCGTCGGCCAGGTCGAGGCTCGAGTCGGTGAAGTTGGTGATGCAGTAGGGGCAGGAGGTGGCCAGCACCTCGGCTCCCGCCTGGACCGCCTGCCTGAGCCTTAAGTCGGCGAAGCGCTCCTCCTTCGGGGTCTCCATCCAGATCCTGCCGCCGCCACCGCCGCAGCAAAGGGCGGATTCACGGTTGTCGGCCATCTCGGTGAATTCGAGGCCCGGCACCTTTTTGAGCACGTTCCTCGGTTCGTCGTAGACGCCGTTGTGACGCCCCAAGTAGCAGGGGTCGTGATAGGTGACCTTCTTGGCGAATTCCCCCTTGATGGTGAGCCTCCCCTCGTCGATGAGCTGCTCGATCAACTGGGAGATGAAGACCACCTCGAAGTTCACCATGAACTCGGGGTACTCGTTCTTGAAGGTGTGGTAGCAGTGGGGCGAGGAGACGATCACCTTCTTCACGCCGTGGTCGATGAAGTTCCTGATGTTCTCCTTGGCGAGTTTCTTGAAGAGCTCCTCGTTGCCGGTCTTTCTGATGCTTTCCCCGCAGCAGCTCTCCTTGTTGCCGAGGATGCCGAACTTCACCCCCGCCTTGTTGAGGATGGTCGCGGTGGCCTGGGCCACCCTCCTCATCCTGGGGTCGTAGCTTAGGTAGCAGCCGGTGAAGTAGAGGGCTTCCATCCCCTCCTCGTACTGCTTCACCGGGAGCTCCTTGGCCCAGTCCCCCCTTTTGGCGCGCTCGCCGCCGATGGAGTTCCCCTCGCTGGTCAGGCTCGCCACCACGTTCCTGATGGTGCTTACGTGGCCGGGGTAGACGTCGTATTCCGCCCCCATGGTCCTCAGGGCGATCCCCGCCTCGATCTGGTTCACACCCCTGGGGCAGCGGCTGGGACAGGTACCGCAGGTGCTGCAGCGCCAGATCTCTTCCTGCTCGATCTCGGTGAGGCCGAAGACCCCCTGCCTGACCACCTTGCGCATGCTGAACTGCCGCACCCGGTTCCAGGGGCAGACCGAGTCGCAAAGACCGCACTGGTAGCAGTATTTGAGCGAATCGCCGCCCTTTTCCTTGATGACATCGATTATCTCTTTGAATGGAGTCACGGTTTCCACGATAGCACCCGTCCTTTGTTGTTAGCGTCGTTAGCCTTTGGTGATCTGGCCCACCGTATCGAGGAGCTTCTCCGTCCCGAACCTCTTCATCAGGGATTGCAGACCGATCTCCAGCTCCTGGTTCTTCAGGTCCTCGGCCGGTTCCTCGATCTCGCGCTCGGTAACCGACAGGGCCCCGACCAGGCACCACTTGACGCAGAGCGGTTCCGGCTCGCCGTCGCAGAGGTCGCACTTAAGCGGAAGGCCCGAGTCCGGCTCCCTGAAGAGGTCGCGCGAGGGGCAGGAGGTGCGGCAGAAGCCGCACTCGTCGTACTCCTTGCCGTCGATGATGAACTTGTCGCGCCCCATGCACTCGCTTTCGGTGTAGTCGCCGGCGTAGAGCGGGATGTAGATGTCGCGAAGCGGATCGCGCACCACGCGGACCCTGGAGCGGGCCGGGTTGTTGCTGCTGTAGGGGGGCATGGCGTGGAAGGAGGAACAGATCACCTCGCAGGCCCTGCAGCCGTTGCACTTGTCGGCGTCGATATTTATCGTTTTGATGGTTCTTTTCTTGGTCTCACTCACGGCTGTACCCCTCCACTTAAAAGTGTCTCCTGCGTGGCCGCGGCGGTTACGGCGGGCTTTCCGTCATAGACGCCGGTCTTCTCGAACTCCCTCGCCACGTAGCCAAGCCCCAGCTCCTCCAGGGTCTCCTTGGTCGGGATGCCGTCGTCGTTCCACCCCTTGAGCTTGTAGTAGGAATCCAAAAGCTCCTTCTCCAGTTCCGGGAACCTGTTCTTCCAGTGGTTCGCCGGCGGCTGCTCGTCGACCCTTCTCATGCCGCGGCGGATGTTGAAGGCCCGCACCAGGGTGCGGTAGCGCTTGGCGGCCTTCATCAACTTCTCCTTGTCCATCTCGATGCCGGCGCCGGCGGAGATGAACTTAGGGTAGTTGTGGATGTGGTACGGAGGCTTCAGCGGGAAGGAGGAAAGCCCCGCGCACTGCCCCAGCGCGTCGTCGATGTAGTGCATCATCTCCTGCCAGTCCACGATGTCGCAGCACATGTCGACCGTCGGGAAGTGCGGCATCGACTTCTCGCCGCGCGGCTCCCACTGGAGGAATATGTCCTTGAACTTGTCGTCGGGGACCTGGATCCAGTCCTTGACGAATTCCTCGCGCTGCTCGACCTTCGGGTACGGCGCCTGCGGGAACTGCCCCTCGATCTGGGTGATGTTGATCTTCTCCCCGGTGCAGTACATCAGGTAGTAGATGGGGTTCAGCATGGAGAGCTTCAAGGGGAGCTGCTCGTGCTTCTTGATGTTGTTGTGGGCGAACTCCTCGGCGCCGTTGCCGATCTTCTTGGCGGCCCAGTAGGTCCCCTCGGCGAGGATGTCGCCGATCCCCTGGCGGTTCACGATCATGTCCAGCAGATAGAAGAACTTCGCGTCGTTCTCCTCGGGCATGCCGGGGAAGTCGCTTTGCTTCAGGATCCCCTTCTCCAGAAGCTCCATCGCGAAGGCCATCACCTGCGGGGTCGAGAAGCCGTCCAGACCGTACTCGGTCGCCTTCTGCGCCATCCTCAGGCCAAAGTCGAGGTCGGAGAAGGCCGCCATGGTGTAGGTGAGCTTGGTGAAGCACTTCATCATGTAGGTGGGGAGCCCCTCCATGGAGATGGTGGCGCCGCACTTCATGGGACAGTTGAAGCAGCTGATCAGGCGGGTCCTCGCCTTATCCATGGTCTCTTCCCAGGCGTGGCTCACCTCGTCGGTCCAGAAGTCCTTGCGGCGGGTGCGGGCGTTGCCCCAGTTGAAGTTTTCGGTGTGCCACTTCTCGTCGTGGACCTTCATCTCCTGGGGGCTGCCGAGCCCGGCCAGGATGGGCATCACGTCGGGGATCGGGTTGTCCTCGCGGTGCTTGATATAGTCGAGCACCTCGGTGCAGAGGTCGTTGAACTCCTCGGGCTTGGCGACACAGAGGTCCTTGGTGCCGCGCACGACCACCGCCTTGACCCCCTTGTCCCCCATCACCGCGCCGATGCCGCCGCGGGAGGCGGAGGATCTCCCCTGCTCGATGGAGGCGTAGAAGACCCGGTTTTCGCCGGCAAGGCCGATGGCCGCCACCTGGGCTCTGGGCTCGTTCAGCTCCTTCTTGATGAGCTCGGCGGTCTCGATGGCCCCCTTCCCTTTCAGGTGGGAGGCGTCGCGGATCTCGACCTTGTCGTTGTTGATGTAGAGATAGACCAGCTTCGGCGACTTGCCGCGCAGGACCACCTTGTCGTAACCCGCGTACTTGAGTTCCGGCGCCCAGAAGCCGCCCATCATCGAGAAGGCCATCAGCTTCGTCTGCGGGGAGATGGTGGATACTATGGTGCGGTTGCACCCGGTGGCCGGCGTTCCGCACAGAAGGCCGGCGGCGAAAATCAGCAGGTTTTCCGGAGAAAAGGCGTCGACTTCAGCCGGGACCCGGTCCCACAGAAGCTTGGCGTTGGTTCCCAGACCGCCCAAGTAGAGCTCGGTCTCCTTGGGATCGGTCGCCACCCTCTCGATGTTCCCCTTGGTCAGGTCGACTTCCAGCACGTATCCTGTCTCTGCATACCTCATATAGTTACCCCTTGGTTGGTTACCTTGAGTTCGGGCTCCGACGAACGGGACCGACGCCCCCTACTGGCATAAAAGTACTTTTTTACCATTATTAAGCGTGCCGCGGAGCGCTCGCGCACCGCCGCGGCACATCTTGATCCGCCTACCCCTGCGCTCCCGGCATCAGACTTTCCACGAGCTCCTCGGTCCAGGGGGTCCCGACGGCCAGCCCCTGGCGCAGCTTCACGAACTCGATCTCGCGGCCGGTCTCCTTGGTCCCCTCGTTGAAGGCCCTGAAGCCGGTGCGCGCTTCGTTCATCATGTTGAGAGCGAGCCATGCCCTGGAGTTTTCCTTATTGGCGTTCCAGGCGTCCAGCTTCGGCTTCCTCAGTTCCTCGAGGCTCTTGGTCATGCACTCGGGGAAGGTGTCGATCAGCTTGGCGCAGAGCTCCTCCACCTTCTGGTCCAGCATGGAGAGGTCGATCTCCCCTTCCTTGATCAGCGCCTGCCCTTCCTTGAACTGGGCGCCGGTCCTGAACTCGCCGTGGATGACGCGGCCGTACTCGTCCAGGAACCTGTCGGTGACGACGGTCGGGTTGGCGACGAACTTGCCGTCGATCTTAAGTGCCGGAACCACGTCGGCGATGATGCCCAGACGCGCCGCCTTGTGCGCCGAGAAGGGCTCGCAAAGCGTGCCGGAGACCATGGCCTGCTCGCAGCCGATCATGACCGGGAGGAAGTCGGTGGCGCCGCCGATGGCCGCGGAACCGTGCTTGGGGCCCGCCTGGCCGAAGTTGGCCAAGTCGTGCGCAATGCTGAAGTCGCAGGCCATGCCGATCTCCTGGCCACCGCCGATCCTCATCCCGTTCACCCTGCAGACGACCGGCTTGTCGCACCCGAGGATGGCGGAAACCATGTCGTTGAAGAGCCTCATGTACTGGCGGTACTCCTGCGGGTTACCCGCGTAGTACTCTGCGTACTCCTTGGTGTTGCCGCCGGTGCAGAAAGCCTTCTCCCCTACGCCGGTGATGACCACGGCGTTGACCTCGCGGTCGACGGAAGCGCGGCGAAAGGCCAGGATGGTCGCCTTCACCATGTCGGTGGTATAGGAGTTGAACTGCTTGGGGTTGTTGAAGATGATCCAGGCGTTGTACAGCCCCTGCACCACGCTGCCGTCCTTTCTCTTCGCGGGACGCTTCTCGTACTTCACCATCCCGTCGCAAAGGCTCTCCACGTCTCGGTCAATCAGGTTGTGATCGATCAGATGGGACGGTGCGGTTCTCTTGATGATCTCGTCGGTAGTTGCCACGGCTTCCCCCTTGACTTCTTTTTATGGTTTGAGTTGCAAGTCGAAATTTCTATTTGAGTAAATAAGTACTTTAATACCACTTTTATGTCAAGAAAAAAACTGCTGTTTTAGGAAAATACGAAATCGTCCAGCTGCAGGTATCCGGCGTGGTCCACCACGGTGCCGGGAGCGCCCTTCTCCAGGGCGCGGCGCAGCTCCGCCGGGATCTCGGTCTTTCGCAGGGTTTTGGCGTCGACCAGCACCCTGACCGTCTCGGCCGAGGCGATCACCGCCTCGTTTCCGGCGCGGCGGAAGTCGGTGACGATGGTGATCGAGCTCTTCCCCAGCTCCTTGACCGCCACCGATATCTCCAGGACGTCATCCAAACGCGCCGGGGCCAGCCACTTCATGCACTGGTTCACCAGCATGAAATCGAGCTCTTCCTGCAAAAGGTCCCACCCTGCCAGCGCCCTCAGGAATTCCATGGTAGCCACGCCGGCGTAGTTGGCGTAGTTGGCGTTGTAGACCACCTTCTGCACGTCGCACTCGTAGTAGCGAACCCTGAGATAGTATCGAAACTGTTCCATGACACCTCCGCCTTTCCCCGACCCGGACTCAACCGCAACCGCTTCGGCTCAATACCAGAACAACGTTTCAATTACGTAAAACAAGTATCACTATACCGAATTAGGGTCAAGAAATAAATAATGTATACGCGATATTTCCCAGCTAAGGCTTGCCAACTTCTTGCCTTCATGGTACTAGAATACCAATTTCCACCCCCACCAGGGTGGACCCCATCCCAACAGCGGTTGAGCCGCCTCCCTTTCCCGGGAGGAGCGTCTTGCGGCGCACGGCGAAATCGCGAGCGAGTCGAGACATGAGCAAGATAACCATCAGGGACGCCATCCCGAGCGACTTGGAAGCCATCATCGCCTTGGACCGGATGCCCAACGAGGACAAGACGGGGTACTGGCAGAGCATCTTCCAGCATTACGTGGTTGCCGGCCGTCCGGACCGGGTCTTTCTGGTCGCGCAGGAAGGGAAGTCCCTGCTCGGCTTCATCATCGGCGAGGTCCGCGCCTGGGAGTTCGGCTCCCCCCCCTGCGGCTGGGTGTTCGCCCTCAGGGTGTCCCACACCACCCGTGAAGGGGGGATCGGCACCAGGATGTTCACCGAGATCTGCGAGCGCCTGAAAAAGGCCGGCGTCGACACGGTGCGCACCATGGTGGACATCGACAACAAGCTCACCCTCTCCTTCTTCCGCGGCATGGGGTTGCGGACCGGGCGCTACGTAGAGCTGGAAAAACGAATCGACTGACGGCGCCTTGGGGCGCCTCTATTTGGAGCGAGACGATCATGAAGCTAAACAAGGCAAGCCTTTTCGCGCTTATCTCCGTACTGGAGTTGGCAAGAGACCCGGAGCGGCAGCTTTCCACCTCGGACATCGCCGACAAGTACGGCATTTCCTCGCACCACCTGGCCAAGGTGATGCGCAACCTCGTGCACCAGGGAGTGGTCCAGGCGATGCGCGGCGTAGGGGGCGGCTACCGCTTCGCCGGCAACGTGAACCGCACCACCTTGCTGGACATCATCCAGCTTTTCGAGACGCTGGAGAGCGAGCTCGACCTCCCCCACTGGAACAAGGCGGCGGAGCCGGTGGTCTCCGAGCTGCACAGCGTGACCAGCGAGATCGACACGGTCACCCGCGCCATCCTCGACACCATCACCCTGGCCACGGTGCTCAAGAACACCCGGGCCGCCGGCGAGAGGGTGGCGGAGCCGAGCCCGCCCGGCAGGAAGTAGCCGCCCCGGCCATTGGCCGGCAAAGGCTGCTGAGGGGGCTTCCCCCTCAGCAGCACTCCTCCCGGGCACCCGCCTTATGCACCCTCACGGACCCTCCTGCGACCCGCTAGATCCTGTTCATCCTTCTTGCCGCTTCCATCAGCTCGCCCCGGAAGTCCGGGTGCGCCACGTTGATCAGGTTCATGGCGCGCTGCTTCGCCGTCTGCCCCCTGAGCTTGGCTATGCCGAACTCGGTCACCACGTGGTCGACGTCGTTCTTGCTGGTGGTGACGGACGCCCCCGCGGTGAGCGTCGGCACGATGCAGGAGATGGCGCCGTTTTTCGCGGTGGATGCTGTGGTGATGAACGCCTTGCCGCCGCGCGACCTGTTGGCGCCGCGGGCGAAGTCGGCCTGCCCGCCGGTCCCGCTCCACTGCAGGTGCCCGAAGGATTCGGAGCAGCACTGCCCCAATAGGTCGACCTGGATGGTGGCGTTGATGGCGACCACGTTGTCGATGCTCCCGATCACGGCCGGGTCGTTCACGTAGTCGACCGGGTGCATCTCGATCATCGGGTTCTCGTGCATGAAGTCGAACAGGCGCTTGGTCCCGAGAGCAAAGGTCGCCAACGCCTTGCCGCGATGGATGGTCTTCCTGGAGTTGTTGACCGCGCCGGACAGCATCAGGTCCACGATCCCGTCGGACATGAGCTCGGTGTGGACGCCAAGGTCCTTCTTGGTCATAAGCGCGCGGGTGACCGCGTTGGGGATGCCGCCCCAGCCGAGCTGCAGGCAGGAGCCGTCGGGAACCATCTCGGCCAGGTAAGCGCCGATGGCCTCCTCGATGGGGGAAATCTTGGGGATTTCCAGCTCCTTGAGCGGCTCATGGCATTCGACGATGTGGTCCACCTCGGAGATGTGGATGTGGCAGTTGCCGTGGGTGCGCGGCGCGTGGGGGTTGACCTGCACCACCACCTTCTCCGCCTTCTTCACAGCCTCCATGGTGTAGCCGACGGAGAGGCTGCAGGTGAAGTAACCGTACTCGTCCATCGGGGAGACCACGGTTCCGGCGACGTCGACCGGCCAATACTCGCGCAGCAGCTTGGGCACCTCGTGGAAGTGGTTGGGCACGAAGTCCGCCCATCCCTTTTGCACCGCCTCGCGCGAGACGTGGCTGGTAAACCACGCGTTCACCTTGATGTGCGGGGTGGAGTCCTCGGTGAAGTAGTCGGGGCAGAGATGATGCTGCTGGTTGACCACCACCCCCTCGAGCTCGCGCTTTCGTGCCGCGAGCGCCTTGACGAACAACGTCGGCTCGCCCACGCCCAGTGGAAAGCAGAGGTGATCTCCCGATTTGACAATGGTGGCAGCTTCGGTGGCCGAGCAGAGTTTTTGCCGGTATTCCTGTTCGAAGTTGCTTTTTGCAAGGGCAATGGTATTCACGGGTGCTTCCTCCTGTTTAGTGTTGTTGTGCGACCTGGCCTGCAGGCTGCTTCTGGAGGAGGTTGATAGCAACTTGAGTACCAAAACAACGTTTTCCTCAATGAAACAAAAACAAAAGCGGCAAAGGTGCGTAAATTCAGCAAAACAATGTTCGCATAATTGCCGATTCGCTCGGAATTGAGGACGCCCCCGCTGTAAACGATTGTTGACAGCAACAGGCGACACTTATATTCACTTCATGTATTTTCAGTGAGTTACAATTGTAAACAGCACCTGGTAACTGTATGCGAATTGTTTACAAGGAGGAAAAGACGTTATTGCGAAAGAGAAATGACGCTTTACGAGGAGGGGGATCGACGCGCAGAATCTGCAACATCCGCAAAGAGAAATAACGGAGTTTGTACAACCACAACCGTCCTCACCCCCGCCCCTCTCCCAGAGGGCGAGGGGAGGATTCGGCAAGCTGTTCGTCGTTCCCCTCTCCCTCTGGGAATGTATAGACCGGAGTCAAGCGTTACTGTGTTCGGGGACACGGGTTACAGTTTCAGTGCAAATTGCTTCAACTTGTTGAGGGCAGAAGGCTGCGTCCATGCCCCCTCTCCCTTTGGGAGAGGGTTGGGGTGAGGGCGTCGTTCTAGCTTGAGAGGGTGGCGTTCCGGAGGCGAACGATGCGGGGGCTCAGTGATCTGAAGAGTCGTCGTGATGCTTCTGCAGCTTCTTGTACAGCCACTGCCTGGAGATGCCGAGCAGTTCCGCGGCCTGCAGCTTGTTGCCGTTGCAAAACTCGATGGCGGCCTCAACCAGCAGCTTCTCGAACTCCTCGACGATGGCCGGAAGCGGTTTGCTCCCAAGCCTCGCGCGCAGGTAGGGGCCGATGTCATGCGGGATGCCGGAGCTACCGTCCCGGAGCATCCTGGAGAGCTGGTCCGGGAGGTGCTCCTTGAGGATGAGCGGACCGGTCACCACGTTGAAGGCGCTCTCGATCACGTTGCGCAGCTCCCTCACGTTCCCCGGCCAGTCGTAGTGCATGACCACGTCGCGGGCCTCCAGGCTCAGCCCCTGGACCTCCAGCCCGAACTCCTCGTTGAACTGCTGGATGAAATTTATGCTGAGGGCGCGGATGTCCTCCTTGCGCTCCCTGAGCGAAGGGATGCAGAGCGTCACCACCTTGAGGCGATAGTAGAGGTCCTGCCGGAACTTTCCCTCCCGCACCAGGGCCTCCAGGTTGCAGTTGGTGGCGGCGACCACCCTCACGTCGACCGTCTTGGGCGCGCTGCTCCCCAAAGGAGTCAGCTCCCTCTCCTGCAACACCCGCAGCATCTTCGCCTGCATGTACAGCGGCATGTCGCCGATCTCGTCCAGGAAGATGGTCCCCAGGTGCGCCTGCTCGAATTTTCCCAGTTGCCCCCCTTTCCTCGCCCCGGTGAAGGCCCCCTCGGCGTAGCCGAAGAGCTCGCTCTCCAGCAGATGCTCGGGAATGGCTGCGCAGTTGACCTTGACGAACTGGGCGTAACGGCGGTTGCTGGCGGCGTGGATGGCGTGGGCGAAAAGCTCCTTCCCGGTCCCGCTCTCTCCCAGCAGGAGGATGTTCGAGTTCTTGGAGGCCACCCTCAGCAGGGACTCTTTCAGGTCCTGCATCTGCTTGCTCTGACCGACGATGCTGTTCACGTCGTAGCGCGACATCGATTCCTTGCGCGCCACGCTCCCGGCCGCCGCGCGCGTCTCGGAGGCGCCCTGCAGCCGGTTCGCGATCAGCGTGATCTCGCGGATGTCCTTGAACAGGATCTTGCCGACCCCCCCTATCACCTGGCCCTCCTTGACGATGGGATAGAGCGAGGCGTAGACCTGCTTGCCGTTCAGGTAGTGGGTGATGCCGATTTGGGGGGTGGCGCTCTCCATGACCGCGGGGAGCTTCGAGGACTGTGAGTTGGGATAGGCTTCGCTGACGTGCTTGCCGATGATGGCGTTGGGGGTGGTGTCGAGGATGTCGGCGAAGGCCTGGTTCACCATGACCACCACCCCTTCCCGGTCCACGATGACGATGCCGTCGTAGTTGAGATCGAGGGAGGCGCTCCCCGACTGCAAGAGCGCCCTCAAATCGATGGAGGGATCAGGGAGCTGTTCCGGGAGGAGCCGCAGGACGGACAAAATCCCCCCCACCAGCTGCTCCGACTCCATGGTCGGGAGAAAGTCGCAGACCAGGCGCCTTTTCCCCACCTGCAGCACCTGGTTGTTGAAGACGGTGCCGCTTTTCATCAGGGTGCTGAGTTCGGAGAGATCCGCCACCTCGTCGAGCCTGCGCCCCAAAAGGCTCTCTGCGGGGATCCCAATCAGGGCGGCGGCGGCCGGGTCGAGGTAGGTGATGCCGAGATCGGCGTCAAGCCTCACGATGCCCGAGGCGTCGCCGCAGCCGGTAGTTCCTTCCATCCCCGTAATGTCAGCGACCTGCACCATAAGCGCCTACTTTCCCTGTTTTTCCATGACCAAGTGCGAAAGCCGAAGAGTGCCCAGGGGACTGGCTCCGCAGGTGCCTGTCCCCCTAGCCCCAAGGCGGAGCACTGAAACGACAGGAAACCACGCCATTTAGAGCCTTTTGTATACATGAATTTCAGTGTTTCCGTCAACACGATACATCACTTGCCCGGTCAGGTACCTGCGACTGCCATATCGATCCGCTCCGGATGGCTGTAGATATCGAAGCGGTCAGCCCGCACGTAGCCGATCATGGTGATCCCCGCTTCGACGGCCATCTTGACGGCGGTCCCGGTGGGTGAGGTGCGCGAGGCGACGACCGTGATCCCCAAAAGCGCTGCCTTGGCGACCAGCTCGGTGGAGACGCGTCCCGAGGTGACCAGCATCATCCCGGAGAGGTCGATCCCCTTCAGGAGCGCCTCTCCCGCGATGCGGTCGATGGTGTTGTGGCGCCCGAGATCCTCTGAAAAAAGGACCACGTCCCCGTCGCCTACCGCGGCCGAGTGCATGCCGCCGTGGGTCTGGTATCCCTGCGCCTTCCGGGCCAGCCCGTCCATCATGGCGAAGACGGCGGCGGGGGTGTAGGTTTTCCCGGATCCCGCTGCGCGCTGCGCGGCGTCTACCCTGGGGATGGAAAAGCTGATACCGGTGCCGCAGCCGGAGGTGAGGACGGGCTTCAGTTTTTCCGGAAGCTCCTTCTTCACCTGGGCGCTGGCGATACCGTGATCGTCGCAGACCGAGAGCGCGTTGAAATCCTCAACCCGGTCCACGAGCCCCTGCAGCCTGAGGAACCCCGCCACCAGGAAGCGTAGCTCGTGCGGCGAGGCGATCAGGGTGGCAAGCTCCCTGCCGTTCACATGCAGGACCACGGGGACCTCGGCCACCACGTCCCTCTCAGCTGCGGAAACGGTCCCTTTTTCGTAGCGATAAACAGAAGCCATCCTACCCCCCTATCCCTGCCATGACGAAGGGCGCTACGGCGCCGGCTTCCTCGTCGAACCGGTGCCGGCCTGGCTTGTCGTGGACGATGCGGCGGATCCCGTCGCGCAGCGAGGCGTCGTCGCCGGAGGCCAGAAGCGGTCTCAGATCCACCCCTGCCCCGGACAGCAGGCAACCCTTGGCCACACCGGTGGCGGTCACCCTGAGCCGGTTGCAGGCGTCGCAGAAGTGGCCGGTCATGGGGGTGATCACACCGAGCGAGCCGACCGCGCCCCGCACCCTGAAGTTCCTGGCCGGTCCCGAGCGCTCGTTTCGTTCCAGCTTCTCGATCAGGAAGCGCTCCGCGATCCGCTCCAGCACCTCGCTCCCCGGAATGCAGAGCGAGCGCCAATCCACGCTCTGGCAGGTCGGCATGTACTCGATGAACCTGACCGCGTAGGGGCGCTCCAGGGTGAGCCGCACGAAATCGAGGACCTCGTGGTCGTTCACCCCGCGCATCAGCACCACGTTTATCTTGTGCGGCGGGAAACCGGCCCGCTCGGCCGCCTCTAACCCCGCGAGCGCCGCCTTGAGATCGCCGCCGCGGGTTATCTTGGCGAAGGTAGCCGGGTCGAGGGAGTCGAGGCTGACGTTCAGACGTTGAACGCCGGCATCTTTCAACTCCCGGGCCATTCCCTGCAGGAGCGTGCCGTTGGTGGTCAGCACTAGTTCTTCGAGCCCCGGTATCCGCGCCAGGCGCTTCAGGAAGGGGACGATCCCCTTTCTCACCAGCGGCTCGCCGCCGGTCACCCGGATCTTCTCGATCCCGGCGGCGACGGCCTGGGTTGCGACCCGCAAAAGCTCCTCATAGGAAAGCACCCGGTCCTGCGGCAGGAGCTTCACCCCTTGGGCCGGCATGCAGTAGCTGCAGCGGAGGTTGCAACGGTCGGTCACGGAGAGCCGAAGGTAGTTGATACGCCTGCCGTAAGCGTCGATGAGTGACACGATCTCCTCCTTTGCCGCGAGGCGGCGTCACCCCAGGTTCAAAAGCTTGGCCGCGTTGCCGCCCAGTATCGCCGCGACGCCTTCCGGCGGCAGCGGCAGCCCTGCTATGGCGTCCATGTTGTGCCGGATGCGCGGCATACCGGGCCAGTCACTGCCGAAAATGGTTTTTCCCGTGTTGCGCGCCAGTTCGGGAAAGTAGGACATGAGCTTCGCAGGGGGAAGTCCAGAAAGCTCCATGTAGACGTTCGGATGCAGCTTGGATAAGAAGAAGGCGCGGTCATACCAGAAACCGCGCCCCGCATGGGCCATGACCAGATTCAACGAGGGGAAATCGACGGCCACATCATCCAGGTGCAGGGGATTGGCGTATTTCAGCCTGGTTCCCTTGAAGACCGAGGAACCGGTATGGATCAGGACGGGGATGCCGAGTTCCTCCGCAGCCCGGTACAGGGGGTACATCCTCGGCTCGTTCAGGTAGTAGTGCTGGTAGCTTGGGTAGAGCTTTATGCCCCGGAACCCTTCGCTCTCGACCTTGCGGCGCAGCTCCGCGGCCAGATCGGTGTGCAGGTAGGGGTTTATGTCGCAAAAGGGGATCAGGCTCTTCCTGCCGCGGCAGAATTCGCGCACCGAGTCGTTACTGCAGATGCCGGTGGTGACGGGGGTCAGCTCGGCGAGGATACAGGCGTAATCGACCCCTTCCTCTTGAAGCAGCGCCTCAAAGGCGCCCGGGTCGCTGTAGCGGGCCACGTACTCCTCGTACCCCACTGGATGGGCAATCCGCATCCAATCCACCACCCACGGGTGCAGGAAACCGTCGTACGTGGCGAGGTGCACGTGGAAATCGATCCTGAGAGGTTTCTCTTCGGGTGCCGGCATGGTTTCTCCCCCTTACATCCGTTTCAGACCCGTTCCACCACGGTGGCGATCCCCTGCCCGAGGCCGATACAGAGCGAGATCACCCCGTAGCGGGCGTTGCGCCGCCGCATCTCGTGCACCAGCGTCGCGGTGATGCGGGCGCCGGTCGAGCCCAGGGGATGGCCGATGGCGATGGAGCCGCCGTTCACGTTCACCCTGGCCGGGTCGATCCCCAGCTCGTTCATGCAGGGTATGGCCTGCGCCGCGAAGGCCTCATTCAACTCGAAGAGGTCGATGTCGCCGATGGTGAGCCCCGCCCGGTCCAAGGCTTTCCTGATGGCCGGAACCGGGCCTAGCCCCATGAACGAGGGGTCGCAGCCGGCGACGGCGCTGGAGAGAACGCGCGCAAGCGGCCGGTAACCGAGCTCTCTGGCAAGCTCCCCTTCCATGAGGAGCACGGCGGCGGCGCCGTCGTTGATGCCGCTGGAATTACCCGCGGTGACGCTGCCGTCCTTCTGGAAGGCGGGGGGGAGTTTGGCGAGCTGCTCAAGCGTCACGTCCGGGCGCGGGAACTCGTCCCGGTCCACGACCTTCGGGTCCCCCTTCTTCTGCGGAATGACGACCGGTACCAGTTCGTCCGCGAACTTCCCCGCGGCCTGGGCCTCGCCCCATTTCCTCTGCGTCGCCAGCGCGAACTCGTCCTGCTGCTCGCGGGTGATGCCGTAGCTGCGCGCCACGTTCTCGGCGGTGTCCCCCATCCCCTCCTTGGCGTACGGCCCGGTCATCCGGGGGTTGGTGAAGCGCCATCCGATGGTGGAGTCGAACACCTTGATGTCGCGCGAGAAAGGGGAATCCGCCTTGGCGAAGACGAAGGGAGCGCGGGTCATGGACTCGGTCCCCCCGGCGATGAAGATCTTCCCCTCCCCCACCTTGATGGCCTGCACCGCGCTGTTGATGGCGTTCAACCCTGAGCCGCAGAGGCGGTTGATGGTGTGCCCCGCCACCGAGTGCGGGAGCCCGGCCAGGAGCGCCGCCATGCGCGCCACGTTGCGGTTGTCCTCCCCTGCCTGGTTGGTGCAGCCGAGCACCACATCCTCGATGAGCCCGGGGTCGAGCTTGTTCCGCTGCACCAGCTCCTGGATACAGAGCGCCGCCAGGTCGTCCGGGCGGACGTCCTTCAGCGCGCCTCCGAATTTCCCCACCGGCGTCCGCACCGCATCGACGATAACCGCTTCTCGCACATGAGCCTCCATTCCTGCCCGGTGTAGTTCCGACAGGTCTATCTGTTTAATTTACTGCCAGGTTCACGATCATCCTCCGCGAGTCACTTCTCCCTCCGGGGAGCCCTCACCCTAACCCTCTCCCAGAGGGAGAGGGGACTGTGGACGTTTGTGGCGGAAGATGTCGCTCACTCTAGATGTACTGGCCCGAATCTACCCGGATCACCTCGCCGGTGATCTTCCCCGCCGCGTCGGAGAGGAGGAAGGTGACCGCGTTGGCGATGTCCTCGGGTTTCGCCAACTCCGGGAGCAGGCACTCGTTTCTGGCACGGTCGAGGATCTCCTCGGGAAGGGCCAGCGCCATGTCGGTCAAGACCATACCCGGCGCCACAGCGTTCACCGTTACCCCCTTGGGTCCCAGCTCGCGGGCGAGCGTCTTGGTGAGGCCGATGAGCCCGGCTTTGGAGGCGGAGTAGTTGGCCTGGCCGAACTTGCCGCGGATGCCGTTTATCGAGGTGATGTTGACGATGCGGCCGTAGCCGGCGTCCCTCATCCCGGGCGCCAGGGCCCGCGCCATGTTGAAGGCGCCGGTGAGGTTTACCCCGAGGACGGAGCTCCACTCGTCGTCGGACATCTTGAAGACGCTGCGGTCGCGGGTGATCCCCGCGTTGTTGACCAGGAGGGTCACCGGTTCGCCGATGGCGGCGACCGCGGCAGCGACGCTCGCCGGGTCGGTGATGTCCACCTTGTGGAACTGGTACTCCTCAGCGCCCTCGCCCGGCGCCACGTCGAAGACGTGCACGCGGGCACCGTGGCTTAAAAGCGCGCGGGTGATGGCAAGGCCCAGGCCGCGCGCCCCGCCGGTGACTACCGCGGTGCGTCCGTTGAAGTTGAGAAAGCTGCTCATGTGCCCCCCTGTCGGTTTAAATATGGGTTGGACTCTGGGGGACTGCCGCAGGTGAAAGAACGGCAGCCCCCCTTACTCCCCGGGTGGGGAGGCGAGTTCCTGTGACTAGCGGTCCAGCCAGGTGGGCTGCCGCTTTTCGATGAAGGCGGTGAGACCTTCCACCGAGTCGTGAGTCTTCATCATCTCCTCGAGGTAGAGCTTCTCGACGAAGGAGATCTTGGCCCTGATGCGAAGAGCCGTGTCCTGCCGGGCCGCGCGCACCGCATAACGCAGGGTGCTGGCGGAGACCGGGGCGAGGTGCTTGTCGAAGTACTCTAGGGCCGCCTGGTCCGGGTCCTCGGCGATCACCGATACCAGCCCCATGTGGAGCGCCTCCTCGGCGCCCACGCTGCGTCCGGAAAAAAGGAGATCCTCCGCCTGGGCCTGCCCGATCCGCTCAGGAAGCAGGCAGGAGGCGGCAGGTGCAAACACGGCGAGCTTTATCTCAGGCTGCCCCAGTTGTGCGTTGGGTGCTGCGAAGATCAGGTTGCAGGCGGCGACGACTTCGAGGCCGCCCCCCAAGCACTGGCCGCGGACGGCGACCAGCACCGGGACCGGGCTCTCGACGAGCCTCAGCACCAGCTCGTGCAGAGACTTAAGCATCTGGGCGCAGGAGTCGGGCAAATGCTCGTCCACGCTGGCCCCGAAGCTGAAATGCGGCCCCTCTGCGGTGAGGAGCACCCCCCTCAGGCGGGGTTCTTTCAGGTGTCCATCCAGCGCCTGCACGAGCGCCGCGATCATGGCGGCGTCGACGATGTTGGCCTTGGGACGGGCGAGGGTCAGTTTCAAGAGGCGGCCGTCGCGCTCAAGAGACACCTTGAGCGGCGAATCGGCTGCGGCGGTTTGCTGGGCTTGGGTAGCAGCGGTTTGGCTCATGGCGTCCTCCTAGGAAAGGCCCGGCACCAGGATGGCGCGCCTGGTGAGCTTATGGGCGTGTGCGGAGGCAAACACCTGGTTGATGTTGTCCAGGGGATGCTTCTCGATGAACGGGGTCAGTGCGACCTTGCCGTCGAGCACGAGGTCGAGCGCCGCCGGGTAGAGTTCGGTCAGGCAGCCCCAGTTCCCGAGGGCCCTGGCGTGGAACGCCATCAGGTTGGACAGGCGCAGCTCGATCTTGTCCATGGTGAAGCCGACGACGGAGAGGGTGGCGCCGTAGGTAAGGAGGCCAAAGGCGGTCTCCTGGCCGGGGGTGCTGCCGGAGCATTCAAATATCTTCCAGCAGGTCTGCTTCAACCCCTTCGCCTTCACGAAGTCGTTGATCGCCTTCTTCAGTTCCTTGCCGGCGATCTCGCGGGAGTTGAGGGTAAGCGCCGCGCCGTGCTTGGCGACGTTTTCCAGCTTCACCGGGTCCACGTCGATGGCGATGACGGTGGCGCCCAGGGCGTTCGCCACCTGCACCGCGTAGCCGCCTACCCCGCCCACGCCGATGACGATGGCGACATCGCCGGGCTGGACTTCTGCCTGCACCGCGGCCTGGTAAGGGGTGGTCACCGCGTCGGCCACGACCGAGATGTCGGCAAGCTCAAGCCCTGCCGCGGCAAGGCGCTTCTCGTCGACCGGGCAAAGGGTCTTCGCCGGAACGACGATGTGGGAGGCGAAGCCGCCGTGGATATCGTTGCCCGGCATCTGCTGCGCGCGGCAGATGGTGCCGTGGCTGGAGAGGCAGAGGTCGCATTCGCCGCAGGGGATGACCGCCGGAATCAGCACCGCCTTGCCGACCCACTGGCCGGCCCCCTCGCCCGCCGCGACCACGCGGCCGCTGATCTCGTGTCCCAGCGTGAGCGGAGCGGGGTGGTTGAAGCGGACGCCGCTGTAATAGAAACCAAGGTCGGTGTGGCAGACGCCGCAGCCGGCGACCTCGACGACGACTTCTCCCGCGCCCGGCGTAGGGGCAAATTCACCCTTTTGCATCGGCTCACCTACGGCGGTCATGGACCAGCGATACGCTGACTTGGACATAAAGCTTCCTCCTTGCTTAAAGTGGTTTTTTATCGAATCGTTTCCGGTGGCAAATCATGTTATGGTAAATAAGTACCACAATGCTTATTTAGCTGTCAAGGGGATATCTTTTGGGGAAAGGAAAAATAAAACAGTTTTTGTTGGAATGGAGCCAGGGGGTTTTTGAGGCGTGGGAGCGCCAGGGAGACGGAGAGTTTCCACCTGCATACATTCCCGGCCGGCAGCGCCCCCCCTTTAGAAAGGCTCTTGCGGGAGGGGGAACCAAGAGCGACTTTTCCCGGAACCTTTAGAAACGGTATTCCACGTGGTAAGTCTCGGTCTCCTGAGAGGGCACCAGGGTGTGCCCTAGGCCTCTGTGGTAGCGCAGCATCGCGGTGTTGTCGGGGAGGATCTCGGCGAAAAACCCCTCTATCCCCTGCTCTTTTGCATGGCGCTCCAACTGGCGCAGCAGGTAGCCGGCGAGCCCCTTTCTGCGGTAATCCTGGTGCACCACCACCGCCGTCTCCGCCATGTTGCTGCGCGGATTCACCTCGTAGCGCGCCACCGCCACCATGCACTCCGCCTGGTCCTCGTGGCGGAAGGCGGCCAGCGCCATGCGGCCGCTATAGTCCACGCAGACCTGCTTTGCCGCCTCCAGGTGCGCCATCTGCAGCTTCGGGCCGAAGAAGCGGTGATAGACCGTTTCGGCATCGAGGCTGTAGAAGAACTCCTGCAGCGTGCGCTCGTCGGTCGCCTTCAGGGGCCTCACCTGCAGGGGGAGCCCTGCGAAGGACCTCTGCTCCTCAAGATTCGCCGGGTACTTGTCCAGCGCCTGCCGCCACACCTGCTCGTCCTCGTAGACGTAGTGCTTCTTCTTGACGAAATCCAGCAACTCCCGGCGGTACTCCGGGTGGGCGATGGAGATCAGCGCCAGCGCCCGCTCCCTTATGGTTTTCCCGTGCAGGTAGGCTATGCCGTACTCGGAGACCACGTAGTGGGCGTCGCCGCGGCTGGTGACCACCCCCGCGCCGTCGTCGATGCGGTGCACGATGCGGCTCACGCTCCCGTCCCGGGCCGTGCTGCGGAGCGCGATGACCGGCTTTCCCCCCCGGCTCATGGCCGCCCCGCGCGCGAAGTCGACCTGGCCGCCTATGCCGCTGTAGAACTGGTATCCGATGCTGTCGGCGCAGATCTGCCCGGTGAGGTCGACCTGCAGCGCCGAGTTTATCGCCACCACCTTGTCGTTCAGCGAGATGACCCTGGGGTCGTTGACGAAATCGGAGGGGTGGAACTCGACGCCGACGTTGCCGTCGACGAAGTCGTACAGCTTGCGGCTGCCGATCACGAAGCTCGCCACCGTCTTCCCCGGATGCACCCGCTTCAGCCGGTTGGTGACGTTCCCCTCCTCGATCAGGGGGATCAAGGCGTCGCTGAACATCTCGGTGTGGATCCCCAGATCGCGCTTGTCCGCCATGAACTGCAGCACGGTGCTCGGTATGGTGCCGATCCCCATCTGCAGACAGCTACCGTTTTCCACCAGCCGCGAGATGTGGTACCCGATCTGCTGCTCCACCTCGTCGGGGGCCTTCGCCTCGGAGACAAGCATCGGATGGTCGGCCTCCACCAGGAGGTCAAGCCGGCTTAGGTGCACGTAGCTGTCCCCGCAGGTGCGCGGCATGCGCGGGTTCACCTCGGCGACCACCAGCTTGGCCCGGTCCAGCGCGGCCCGCTGGATGTCAACGTTGATCCCCATGCTGCAGTAACCGTGGCGGTCCGGGGGCGACACCTGCAAAAGGGCCGCCTGGTTACCCCTTTGTCCCGACCGGATCAGTTCGGGGATCTCGCTCAGAAAGATAGGGGTGTAGTCGGCCCGGCCATCGCACACCGACTGGCGGATATTTTCACTGATGAAAAAGGAGTTGAGCCTCAGCCGCCCCGTATCCTGGCCGGTTAGGTATTGGCCTGTGCCGAAGGTGAGAAGCTGGATCAGTTCCACGTCGTGGAACCTGTCGGCCTGCCGGGCCAGCGCAGCAACGAGCTCCACGGGCACCGCGCACCCCGAGCCCAGGAAAACGCGCCAGCCGGACTGAATATGCCGTACCGCCTCGTCCGCGGTGGTCAGCCGGTCCTTATACAACTGCATAAGTTCTTCGTTCATCCCCTCCCCCCTCTCCCGCCGTTTCCCAGCGTCCCGCCTCAGCTTCAGATTTTTACACGGACCCTCAAAACGTTACACGCAGCCACCGCACAACATTAGATTTTAACGGCGTTATCAGCTATCACATCTGTCACATCCTTGGATTATCGGCACCTTACAATTTTCATTCCATTTCATCCATTCTTCATGCCGCTTTGGCTCGCGCCGTGCAAAACAATATTTTACTTTTTTGACATAATCCCCGCGCAGCCAATACAAGGAGGTTTCCCATGCCCTACAACCTGAACCTGCCCGACTCATTCAATGCCGCCGATTTCTTTGTGGACCGCAACATCCGCGAGGGGCGCGGCGAGAAGGTGGCCGTACTCTGCGAAGAGCGCTCCTTAACCTACAGCCAGATGCAGTCCGGGATGAACCGCATAGGCAACCTCTTGAAAGGGCTGGAGGTCCGGATGGAGGAGCGGGTAGCGCTTCTTTTGCACGACACCGAGGTGTACCCGCAGGCCTTCTTCGGCGCCATCAAGATCGGCGCGGTCCCGGTCTGCCTCAACACCATGAACCGCTCGCAGGATTTCCAGTTCTACCTGAACGATTCGCGCGCCAGGGTCCTGGTCGTTGAGTGGCCGCTATTGGAGCAGATCATCCCCATCTCGGAGAACCTGCGGTTTCTCAAGCACATCATCGTGGCCAACGGCCCCGCCGCGGGTAACTGCCTGAGCCTTGCTGAGCTGACGGCAGCCCAGAGCGACCAGTTGGAGACCGCCCCCACCTGCCGCGACGACGCCTGTTTCTGGCTCTACAGTTCCGGCTCCACCGGCTCCCCTAAGGGGACCGTGCACCTGCAGCACGACATGGTGTACGCGGCGAAGACCTACGGACAGAAGGTGCTCGACATCAAAGAGGACGACGTCTTCTTCTCGGCCGCCAAGCTCTTCTTCGCCTACGGCCTCGGCAACGGCATCTATTTCCCCTTCTGCGTGGGCGCTACCGCCGTCTACCTCCCTTCGCGGCCGACCCCGGCGGACGTCTACGCCACGGTGCGCCGGCACCGCCCCACCCTCTTCTTCGGCGTGCCGACCCTGTACGGGCAGATGCTTGAGGAAGAAGGCGCCATGGGCGGAGTCCGCTTGTGCGTATCGGCCGGAGAAGCGCTTCCCCCCGCCTACCTGCACCGCTTCAAGGCGCGTTTCCAGCTGGACATCCTCGACGGCATCGGTTCCACGGAGATGGCGCACATCTTCATCTCCAACAGGCCGGGCGAGATCGCCCCGGGGAGCTCAGGAAAGGTGGTGCCCGGCTACGAGGCACGCATCGTGGGGGAGGACATGCACGACCTTCCCCCTGGCGAGATCGGCACCCTGCTGGTCAAGGGGGACTCCGCCGCCGCCTTCTACTGGAACAAGCACGGCAAGAGCACCGAGACCATGATGGGGCAGTGGCTCAACACCGGCGACAAGTACGTCTGCGACGAGAAGGGCTTTTTCCACTGCGCCGGCCGCTCCGACGACATGCTGAAGGTGGGCGGCATCTGGGTCTCCCCCAACGAGGTCGAGGCCTGCCTGATCGAGCATCCGGCCGTCCTGGAATGCGCGGTGATCGGGGCCCCCGACGAGGACAACCTGATCAAGCCGATGGCGTTCGTGGTCCTGAACCAGGCCACCCCCTCGGAGTCCATGGAGGAGGAGCTGAAGCAATACGTGAAGAAATCACTGGCGCTCTACAAGTACCCCCGCTGGATAAAGTTCCTGGACGAATTGCCCAAGACCGCCACAGGTAAGATCAAGCGCTTCGAACTGCGCAACACGCTTTTGCAGCAACAGGCCGCCTGATTCCGGCTGGAAGAAAGATTGCTTAACATCGGCTCACCATTGCAATAAAAAGGAGGGCTTCAATGCTCAAAAAGGTATGTCTCATTCTCGCCGTCTCGCTGATCGCAACCGCTGCTTCAGCCCAGGAACTCGCCCCCAACGCCGCCAATGCTCCCGAGCCGTACAACTGCGACTTCGACCCGTCCTGCGAGGTGGCCCCGGGGGTCTACGGGAAGATGTCCTCCCCGGTCAGCAGCAAGTTCAAGCTCTCCCTGGGCGGCTTCGTCAAGCTGGACTACGTCTACAACTCGGTGAACCTCGGCAGTAACGGCGCCCTGGGGACCCTGCAGCCGAACGGTATACCCAAGAAGGGGTCGGTGGCGGACCAGCAGGACCAGTCCATCTTCACCGCGCGCCAGTCGCGCCTGTGGTTCAAGGTCGCCGGCCCCACCTTCAAGGGGGCGAAGACCGGCGCGGTGATCGAGACCGACTTTTACGGCTCCGGCGGCAACAACGAGTCCGCCAACATGAGGATGCGCCATGCCTACGGCACCATGGACTGGGAGAACACCCAGCTCCTCTTCGGCCAGTACTGGGACGCTTTCGGGATGGCCAACGCCTCGACGCTCGATTTCGGCCTGGGCGCTACGGCCGGCACCCCCCAGCAGCCGCGCGTGGCCCAGATCAGGGTCACCCAGAAGGTGCCGCTGACGGAGAGAGAAACCCTGAAACTGAGCCTCTCTCTCCAGAACCCGGTCCAGGACACGAACCAGCAGAACGGAAGCGCCACCGACACCTGGGGTAGCGCGGTCAACGTCGCCGGGCAGGCGGTGCTGGTAAGCAAGGCGCTGGGCGTCGCCCCCGGTTTGTGGGGACTGTACATGAACTCGCTGCAGGCCGGTTTCTTCGGCCTGTACGGTACTGAGAGCGCGGGGCCGACCGGCAAAGAGCTCGCTTCCTGGGGTTACGGTTTTTACTCCTTCGTCCCCGTCCTTGCCTCCAAGGACGGCAAGAGCCGCACCATGACGGCGGCCTTCGAAGGGCAGGCCTATCAGGCTAGCAACATGTCCTTCAACTATGCGACCGCCACATCACTCATCGGACCGAGCAACGACCGGACCGGCGCCAAGGGGTATGGAATCTTCGCCCAGGGGATGTTCTACCCGACCCAGAACCTGGGGCTTACCACCGGTTACGGCAAGAGAGCGGCGTACGATCAGGCGAGCTATGCCGGGGTAGCAAATTACCAGCAGTCCAGTTCTCAGATATTCGCCAACGTGAGCTACGACATCAACGCCGCCATAAGACTCGCGGCCGAGTACCAGAGCCTTGAGACCAAGTACGACAACAACACCCCCGGCACTTCCGACCAGGGCTCGGCCGACGTGTTCCGGTTTTCAGCGTTCTACTTCTTCTAGGGGCGGCCGCCGCCCTCACCCCTGCCCCTCTCCCAGAGGGAGAGGGGAGAGACGCCAAAAGATATTCCTGATTCCTTAACCCAAAAGGAGGTTCAACATGCAGCAGGAGACCACCAAGAGGTTGTTCAAAGGGGAGCTTGCTACGGGCTTCGCAGCCCTGGCCCTTAGTTTTGCCGTCGCCGCCGTCATCTGGCCCGCCTGGTCGCTGACCGTCAAGTCCCTCTATACGGCGCTGGCAGGCCCGGGCCTCGCCGCGGCGGACCCCAAATCGGCCGGAAACCTAGTCGGCGCGGTCACGCGCGGAACCTTCTTCTGGATGGTGATCAACACCTGGATCTGGTTCACCATCGTCCTTGGCAACTACGGCAAGACCGCCTTCACCACACGGCAGCCCTGGGCCGGCATCTACTACACCCTCGTCGCCTGGTGCGTCGGCGTCGCCGCTTTCCTGGCACTCATCAGCTTCCTCGGCATCTGGTGGCGCCCCTTCAGCCTCGCCATCATGTTCGCTCCCCAGTCCCTCGAAGAGGTTCACCTGGCCTTCGAGGCATGGGAGGCGTCGAACTTCTATGCGCTCGCCGTGATCATCGCCCAGATCCCCATGGTTTCGCTGCTGCAGAAATGGCCCTTCGCCGGCAAGGCCGAGAAGCCTGTGGACAGCTTCGGCGCCCTGGCCATGGGGACCGCCATAACCTTCATCGTCTGGATGGCGCTGATCGTTCCGAGCTTCATGAAACTTGCCATCGGCGAGCACCAGATCGTCACCGCCCCCTTCGGCAGCTGGCCCGCCTTTGCCGCCTTCTGCCAGGCCTACGTGATCTTCGCCATCATGCCGGTCGAAGGGGCCGAGCTGTACCCGATGAGGCTCTTCGCCAAGAAGCAGCCCTTCATGGGGCTGATAGGCTTCGCCATCGCCCTTGCCGCCGGCTTCGTCATGCCTGCCGCGATCAAGGCGGTCGTAGCCCCGCTGAACCTCCTGCCGGGCGCGCCGCCGGACGTGGTGGTGGCGTCGCTTGAGTTGTCCGTCATCGTCTTCATGCTGGCGTGGCATCACCTGTTCGACGACTACCCGAGCCCGGCGCTGGTGCCGAACACCGCCGCCAGGGTCTGCAGCCGCGTCGCCATCTGGTTCGGCGGCGGCACCATCTACGGTCTTATCTGGATCAAGACCTTCAAGCTGATCCCCTACGGCGCGAACGACCTGGGGCTGGGGGTCCCGCCGCTGGGTGTCCTGGCGGGGCAGTTCGCGCTTTTGATGACGCTTCTTTTCCTGAACACCTTCTTCGACAAGTGGCCGCTGGTGCGCAAGGTCAGGGAGCCGGCGACCTCCGGGGCGACCGCCCCCGCCGGAGCCCCCCGGGGGCTTGAGGCGATGGCGGAGTAGACCCGGCAGCAAACAAGGCGAAGCGGTCCTTCGCGGCGCCAGCCGGTGCCGGGAGGGCCGCTTCTTTTCGTCGGCCGGGGCGCTCCCCGCTTTACTCCAGCCCGTACTCCTTGACCCTTCGGTCCAGCGTCGGCCGCGAGATGCCGAGAATCTCGGCGGCCCTCTTCTTCTCGTAACCCGTGTAGATCAGCACGTTCTCGATATGCTCGCGCTCCACCTCGTGCAAGGGCCTGACGGTCAAGGCCAGCCGCTCCTGTTCCTTCTCCCCTTCCAGGTGCAGGGTTTCCGGAAGCAGCACGTTGCCGTGGGAGAGGAGCACGGCGCGCCGGATGGTGTTCTCCAGTTCGCGCACGTTGCCCGGCCAGGAGTGCTCCTGGATCATGGTGAGCGTTTCCCGGGTGACGATCTCGACGCTCTTGCCGGTCTCCTCGCGCATCTTGCCCAGGAAGAACCTGACCAGGAGCAGTATGTCGTCCTTTCGCTCGCGCAGAGGCGGGAGGAAAAGGGTCACCACGTTCAGGCGGTAATAGAGGTCCTTGCGGAACTCCCCCGCATTGGCGAGCGCGCAGAGTTCCTTGTTGCTGGCGGCAATGACGCGCACGTCCGCCTTCAGGGTTTCCACCCCCCCCACGCGCTCGAATTCCCTCTCCTGGAGAAAGCGCAAGAGCTTCACCTGGATCTCCGGGCTGGTCTCCGAGATCTCGTCGAGAAAGAGCGTCCCCCCCTGCGCCAGTTCGAACTTCCCCGGCTTGGTCCGGTGGGCCCCCGTGAAGGCGCCCCGCTCGTGTCCGAAGAGCTCGCTCTCCAAAAGCGACGGGGCGAGGGCGGCGCAGGCAACCGCGATGAAGGGGCGGTTGCTGAAGGAGCTGTTGAAATGAAGCGCTCTTGCCACCATCTCCTTCCCCGTTCCGCTCTCCCCCTGGATCAGCACGGTGGCGCGCGAGTCGGCAACGGCGCCGATGGTCTTGTAGACCTCCTTCATGCTGCGCGAGCGGCCGACCATGATGTTCTGCTCGAAGGGAGGGTCTGCCGAGTCGCAGAAGGCGACCCCCTTTCTGGCCAGGGCGCTCATCTCGAAGATCTTGGCGATGACCTGGTCCAGGTGGTCGAGATCGACGGGCTTGCCGAGATGGTCGATGGCGCCCAGGCGTATCGCCTCGATGGCCGTCTGCATGTCGTCGTAGGCCGTGATCATCACGACGGGCAGATCGGGCCGGCGCTCCTTTACCCGCCCCAGCACCTCGAAACCGTCCATCCCCGAGAGCCTCAGGTCGAGGAGCATCAGGTCGATTTCCTTCCCCAGCGCGACCTCGACCGCGTTGGGACCGTTCGCGGCCGTGACCACAGCATAGCCCTCCTCGGTCAGGTGCAGTTCCAGCGTGCGCCGGATGGCGATGTCGTCGTCAGCTATCAAAATGGTGTTCACGGTGTTTTCTCTCCGGCTCCTGAAGGCCCCGCGAGGGGGAGTACGACGGTGAAGGTGGCGCCGGCGCCTGTCCCGCCCGCCACGGAAACTGACCCGCCATGGGAGAGGACGATGGTCTGCAGGATGGACAACCCAAGCCCTCCCCCGGAAACCTTGGTCGTGTAAAAGGGATCGAACAGCTGCTCGCACTTGTCCGGGGCGATCCCCCTCCCCGAATCGCTCACCAGGACGAAGGCCTGGGTCTCTTTACGGTAGGCGCGGACCTTGAGTATCCGGTCGTCCTCGACCCCCTCCATGGCCTCCATCGCGTTCAGCACCAGGTTCAAGAGCACCTGGTGGATCTGCTCGGGGTCGCAGACGATCTCAAGCGGCGACTCGACGTCCGTGACCGAGGTGACGCCGTGCCGGGCCAGGCGCTGGTCGACCAGTTGCAAAAGGCGCCGCACGGTCTCGGCCAGATCGACCGGCTGCAGCCGCAGGGGGCGTGGGCGCGCGAAATCCAGGACGTCCTTCAACAGGCGGTTCAGGCGCCGGATCTCGCCGTCGGCAATGGAGAAGTTCTCGCAAAGGACCCCGGTGGGCTCGATCTTCTTGCGGATCATCTGCATGTTCATCTGGATGGCGGAAAGGGGGTTGCGGATCTCGTGGGCGAGCCCGAGCGCCAGATGCCCTACGGCGGCCGCCTTTTTGGCGACCAGCAGTTCGTCGAAGGTCGCTTCCAGGCGGGAGTGGGCTTCGCTCAAGGCGCGGGTGTGCAGACCGACCTGTGCGGAAAGCGTGCGGTTCCAGTTGTATAAGAGCGCGAGCAGCAGCGACGCCCCCCCGATAATGGTGACGAGGAGCGTGGTGGAGATGGCTTCCTGGCGCTGCAGGAACGAGGAGAGAAGCGCTTCCACCTCCCTTTCCGGCGTGGTCACCCCCACGGTCCAGAGCCGGTTTTCCAGGCGCACCGGGTGGTAACTGACCAGCTTTCTGACCTGCAGGCGCGGATCGGCCGGATCCTCGAACTCGTACCAGGCGCTCCCGGGCTTACCGTCCCCGGCCGAAATGAGCAGCTCGTAAAGGCGCGGCCATTTGCGGCGCAGCGCCTCGTCGAAGGTCTTCCCGGCGATCCTGCCGTTGGGGTCGACCAGTATGGTCCTGGTGGTACTGTCCATGAGCCAGGCCTGGCCGTGCTTGCCGATCTTCACGGAGAGGACGTGCTTTCGGGCCAGCTTGTCGAAATCGAGCGTGCAGGCGACCACGCCCTGGAACTCGCCCCGGGGGCCGTAGATCCCCCTGGCTACGATCAGCTCCTTTACCCCGCGTTTGCGCCCCCCCTCCAACTGCATGAAGGGAGAGATGTACATCCGCCCCGGCTGCCGCTGGTCCCGCACCCAGCGGTAGTAGTCGCGCCAGGCATAGCTGCGTCCCAAGGTGAAATTGTCGTGCGGTTCTATGGCGACGGTGACGCCCTTGCCGTCGAAGACGACCAGGTCGATTACCGGGGTGCCGAGCAGCGAGCCGTATATCCTTTCCAGGTGCACCTTGACCCGTCGCGCCTGTTCGCGATCAACCTCTTTGCCGTCGAAAAGGCCGGCGACCAGTTCCAGGTTGCGGCTGAAGGTGGCGAACATTTCGTCGAGGGAGTGTGCCGTGAGTTCGGCTACGAGGTACTGCTGCCGGTTGTACTGTTCGAAGAAGCGGGCGCGCGCCTCGGCGCGGACCTCGTTGTCGGCGCGGCGGATGGTGATGAAGGCGCAGACGGTCAGGGCCGCGATAAGCAAAAGGGCGAGCGGGAGTTTGAAGGTGCGGAAAAAGGCCGTCATGTAACCATCCCTTTCCTGTTTGGTCCGCGACCCCGCCTGCGGGGCTCCTCCCCCAGCGGGGGGAGGGCGGTGGGGGACGCCGCCTACCGGCAAGAGCACCCCCACCGCCCCCCTCCCGTCCGGGGAGGGGGACCCTCGTTCTGCTTATCCGGGCGGCCGGCATATTGCGGTATAGTGGTACCTTATTACATTAATTTGGTCAAGCTCAATCATGCACCCCGCGTCGCGACGGGTTTTTCATGCTCATACCAGCAGCATCTTGACCGCCGCTACCGTCAACACCACGGCGAGCGCCTTCACGACCCTCCCTACCGGCAGGAAGCTGCTACCCAGGAAGGAGCCGGCGCTTCCTCCCAGGAACGCCGCCACCGCCAAAAGCGGGGCGAAGCCCGGCACCAGCTGCAGGAGGGGACCGCCGGTTCGTGTGGGGCATGGGCCTTCAGCGGGCGCCGGGCCGAGCCATCCGCCTCGACGAGGACCCAAAGGGGGAAGGCGAACTCCGCTGCATATCCCTCCCCCCTTGCTGGTCCCGACCCGTTCAGGCCGTCAGTGCTTAACCGCCTTGGCCACCCCGTACCCCGTGGTCTGCCGGACAAACAGTTCCTCGAACATCTCTTCTTCGCGACGGTTGCCAAACAGCAGCGTGGCGGCGATGGTGACCAAGAATCCGATAGGCACGGAAAGTATGCCGGGGTTCTTGAGAGGGAAAAGCGGCGCGTCGAGCCCCACCAGCGAGGTCCCGTCCTTGTTCAGGCTGTAATCCGACCTCGCCTTTTCCAGCGTATTCAGTTCCGCGGCAGAGAGCGCCCCCGCCTCGCTTTGCTTCTTCTCCAAAGCAAGCACGATCTTCTGGGCGTCGGCTGCCACCTTCTTCGGATAGGTCATGTTAGGCGAAACCATCAGAATGCCGATGGTCACCACGGTGCCGACCACCAGGCCGGCGATGATCCCGGCTGAATTGAACCGTTTCCAGAACAGCGCGAAGATCAGGACGGGGAAGTTGGCCGAAGCCACCACAGCCAGCGCGAGGCCGACCAGCTGCGCGATGTTTAGATTTTCGCAGGCGATGCCTAGCACGATGGCGATGGCGCCGACGAAGAAGGATGCCACCCTGGCGACCCTTATCTGGGTCCCCTGATCCGCCTTCCCCTTTTTTATGACGTTTACGTATAAATCGTGGGCGATGGCAGCCGAGGATGCCAGTACGAGACCCGAGACCACCGCAAGTATGGTGGCGAAAGCGACGGCGCAAACAAAGGCGAGCAGCAGGTCTCCGGTGACGGTGCCCGCCCCGCCCCCGATATACTGGGCGATCATGAGCCCTGCCATGTTGCCCCCCTTGTCCAGCGCCGAGATCTTCTGCGGCGTGACGTAAAGGGCGGCCCCAAAGCCCAGGAAGGAAACCATGATCAGGAAGAGGCCGATCAGGAACATGGAGGCGACCACGCTCTTTCTCGCCTCCTTGGCGTTGGGAACGGTGAAAAACCGCATCATGACGTGAGGCAGGCCGGCGGCACCGAGGATCCAGGCCAGTCCGAGCGACACCTGGTCCAGCGGGTTTTTGAAGAAAAGCCCCAGTTCCAGGAAGCGCTGACCGTAGTCGAATCCCGGCTGCGCGACCGGGTGCTTCATGACGCCGCGCACGTGATCCTGGATCCCGGGGCTGGTCGCAACGCTGTCGAAGAAGGCTAAGAGGCTGAACCCTGATTTCCAGAGTATCCCGGCGCTGAGGATGACCCCGGTGAACATGAGCAGCGCGGCCTTGATGATCTGCACCCAGGTGGTCGCCTTCATCCCGCCCAGCGCCACATAGACGATGATCAGTGCGCCGACCCCTATGATGGACACCTTGTAGGGGATGCCCAAAAGGAGTTGCATCAATTTACCGGCCCCCACCATCTGCCCGAGCAGGTAGAAAATGGAAACCACCACGGCGGAAAGGGCTGCGACCGCCCGGACTACGCGAGACGAGGAACGGAAGGCGAGGATGTCGCCCAAGGTGTACTTGCCGGCATTGCGGCACGGTTCTGCGATGATGAGGAGGATGGTGAGAAAGCTGATGATGATACCCACCGAGTACATGAACCCGTCCGGCCCGAAAAGGGACATGAGTCCGGTGATGCCGAGGAAGGTCGCGGCGGAGAGGAAATCTCCGGCAATGGCCCAGCCGTTCTGCATCCCGGAAATGCCCCCGCCTGCCGCGTAATAATCGGATGCGGTGGTAGTGCTTTTCGACGCCCAGACCACGATCCCGGCGGTCGCGACGATGATCAACAGGAACATGCTGATGGTGAACGCGCGGTTGGTCTGCATCTTCTTGCCGGCAGGCGCCGGTGGCTTGGCCGCTGCGGCGGCCTGCAGTTGCGGGGCTGCGGCGACCCCCGACGGGGCCTTGGCAGCGACGGCCGCTGCGACATTCGCGACGCCTTCAGCCGCCTTCACGGGGGCATCGGCTGCAAGCGCCGGGGCGCCGAAGATCAGTACCATCAGCAAGGGAAGAAACATATATCTCATTGGCATTTCTCCTTTACGATCATCTCGACCAATTCGCTGGTAAGGGGATCGAATTCCCTGTTGGATTTGCGCGTGTAGACGATGGCGATGGCCCAGGCCAGCACAAACTGGAACAGGCAGAACAGGTAGCCGAAATTGAGTCGCCCAAAGATCCGGGCATTGAAAAGATCGGGGAAAGATATGGCCCCGACCAGCAGCAGAAAATACGACGTCGCCCCAAAAACCCACAGACCAACCAGAAACCTCATCTTTGCCTGGTGCAGCTCTACGAACTTCGGATGGCTGGCTATGGCAGCCCAATCGATTTCCTTTTCCACCATTGGTTCCTCTCCTCTTTAGGTGCCGCACCAAAAACCGCTTCAATTCATCGTTTTCCCAGTGTTTGTCAGGTATTCCCCCTATCAAATCAAGCTCTCCCCCTCCCCGGATGGAAAGGGGCTATTGCTCACGCAGCATTGGCCTGCTCGAAAGGTCTGCATTCAAGCGCCTTGACCAGGCCGTGGATCATGGTGTTGTAGGGGGTGGGCATACCGGCCTGCGCGCCGTACTCGACAATCTTGCCGTTGATGTAGTCGACCTCGGTCCTGCGCCCCGCTTCGATGTCCTGCAGCATCGAGGGCTTGTGATTCCCGGCGTTCTTCAGGTAGTTGATGCAGTAGGGGTAGAAGTCGGACCCCAGCGTGAACTCGTTCGCCCTTGCCACCGCGACCCCCTCCTTTATCAACGAGTCCACCAGGTTCAACAGGATGGGGTCGAGGATGATCTGCACCATGGTCTTGCCGGTCACCGCGCATATCGCGTTCATGCAGGAGTTCATCACGGACTTGCGCCACACCTTGTCCGCGATCCGGTCGGTGTGTTGGGTCTCCAGCCCGGTGGCGCTCAAGGCGTCGCAGATGCCGACGGCCGCCTCGCGGGACTCGGGGTCCAACTCCTGGAGAAAATGGGGGCGGTGATGGAAGGCGACGCGCACGTGCGCGGGGCCTAGCGGCACGCAGCCGTAATTGACCACCCCGCGCATCACGGCCTTGGTCCCCAGATGCTTGGCCAGTTCCAGTTCGGTATCTATGCCGTTTTGCCAGCTGACCACGTAGCGCCCGTCGGCGACGAACCCCTCCAGCGCCGAGGCTATCAAGGGGAGAGCGGTCGCTTTCACAGTGACGAAGATGACGTCGGGAGGGTCGCTGACGATATCGTCGAGGGTGGTGGTCACCTTGGCGACCTTTGCCTGAAGCGAGTCGGCCCCCTCGACGATGATCCCCGGGTCGAGGGCCGGCACGAGCAGGGTGGGGACGACATCGCAAAGGGTTACCTCGTATCCTCCCTGGGTCAGAAAAGCGGCCAGCACGCAGCCGACGGGGCCGGCGCCTATCACCGCGAACTTCTTTGGCGAATAACTGCTATTTCCCTTCATGGCGTGTCTCCTTGGCTTTTGAGGGATTTTCAAAGCGGCCGGCTAGGCCGGCTGGGCCTCAAGGGGACTGGCTCCGCTAGAGGTGCCTGTCCCCTTGAGGCTGCTGCGCGCTACGCCGGCTGGGCCTCGGCCATGCCGAAGGCCTCGGCGTCCAGGATCTTGATGCCGTTTTGCAGCATCAGCTCAATGGCGCGGTCGTTATCGTTAAAACGCAGCACCATCACCGCCTTGCCGGAAGAAGGCCCCGTGCCGGCAAGCGCGTACATGTACTCGACATTGACCTGGTAATCCAGAAAGAGCTTGAGCACCCGGTTCGCCAGGCTCCCCGGCCGGTCCTCGATCTCGATGGCGACGACGTCGTCCACGCGTGCCGGAAGCTGTTGTTCCATGATCACGCGCCGCGCCTTGGCCACGTCCGACACCAGGATGCGCAGGACGCCGAAGCCGGCCGTGTCGCAAATGCTCAAGGAACGTAGGTTGAGGCCGGCATCGCCCAGCGCGCTGGCCGCCTGGTACAGGCGGCCGGGTGAATTTTCCAGAAAGACCGAAAGCTGCTTTAGTTTCATGAATGCCTCCCTCTCTCGATGTTGGCGCCGAGCGCCGATCAGGCCGCCGCGGCCCCTCCGCGCAGCGCTGCCAGATTGACTTCCGCCCCCTTGTCGCGGGATATCTCCCGGACCACCCCCTCCACGACCGCCGCATCGATGGGGAGCCCCTTCATGACGGAGCCGACCATGACCATGTTCACCGCCTTGGCGTTTCCGGCCCGTTTCGCCACCTGCAGCGCATCTATCGGCCGGGCGTCCGGGCAGGCCGCGGCTATCCGCTGCGCTACGTCGCCGGGATAGGTGGCGAGCCCCGCCGCCACAGTGCTCGGGTTGATGGTCGCCTTGTTGTAGACGAGCCTGCCGCCAGGTTTCAGATAGTGCAGGTAGCGCAGCGCCTCCAGAGGCTCGAAGGAGATGAGGATGTCCGCCGTGCCGGGGAGCACCACCGGCGAGTGCACCTTGGCCCCGATCCGGACGAAGGAGATGACGCTCCCCCCCCGCTGGGCCATGCCGTGCACCTCGTTTTGTTTTACGTCCATGCTGCTGGCCAGGGCGCTCTCGGCCAGCACCTTGGAGGCCATCAGCACCCCCTGCCCCCCTACCCCGGCGATGACGATGTTAAATGCTTTCATGGGTCCCTCCGGTTGCGACGGTCATGGCGTCGAATTTACAGTGCTGGGTGCATACCCCGCACCCGTTGCAGATATTGGGGTCGATGGCGACCTTCGGCTTCTCTCCGGAACCCTGCAGCCCGAGGGCGACGCAGGAGGCCTTGAGGCAGGCGCGGCAGCCGGTGCATTTCTCGTCCGAGACCTGAACCAGAGGCTTTTTCACCCGGTAGCGCAGGATGCAGGGGTTCTTGTCCACGAGGACGTAGGGGCCCGGCGTCTCCAGCCCGCGCCTGATGGCTGCCTCGGTCTCCTTTAAATGGTAGGAGTTGATCTCGAAGACGTTTTCGATCCCCAGCACCTTGACGAGCGACACCATGTCCACCTCTTTTGCCGGATCGCCCTGGAGGAGCCTACCCGAGCCGGGGTTCTCCTGGCCGCCGGTCATGCCGGTGGTGCGGTTGTCCATGATGATGACGAGAGCGTTGCCCGCGTTGTAGGACATGCTCAAAAGGCCGGTGATCCCGGAATGGAAGAAGGTGGAGTCTCCGATGACGGCAACGGGCTTTTCCGTCCTGCCGGCGATCTCGTTCACCTTGGCGATGCCGTGGGCGGCGCTGATGCTCGCCCCCATGCAGATGCAGGTATGCATGGCGCTTAAGGGAGGAAGCGCGCCGAGCGTGTAGCAGCCGATGTCTCCGGAGACGAAGACCTTCAACTTGCTCAGGATCGAATAGAGGCCGCGGTGGGCGCAGCCGGGGCAGAAGGTCGGAGGGCGCAGGGGGAGGTCGGTCACCGGCTGCGTCTTCGCGGAGGTCACCGGGGCGCCGGCAGCCTCGCGGACGATGTCGGCGCAGACCTCGCCGCAAAGCGAGATGCGGTCCTTGCCGATGTCGACCCGGATCCCCATGGCGCGGATCTGCTCCTCGAAGATGGCGTCCATCTCCTCGACCACCATGAGGCGGCCGACCTTGGAGGCGAAGTCGCGGATCTTTTGCTCCGGCAGCGGGTGCACCAGCCCGAGCTTCAGGAAGGAGGCCTGCGGGAACGCTTCTTTGGCGTGCTGGTAGGAGATGCCCGAGGTGATGATCCCCAGTTCCGGGTCGTTCATCTCCACCCGGTTCAGCGGGGACTCCTCGGCGAACGCCTGCAGCTTCAAGAGCCGCTCCTCGACCGCGACGTGCTTGATCTTCCCGAAGTTGGGAAGCATCACGTACTTGGGCACGTCCTTCGCCAGCTCTCCCACCTTCGGCTCCACCTTCCCCTTTTGCTCCACGATCCCCTTGGCATGGGAGATCCGGGTGGTGGTGCGCAGCATCACCGGGGTGTCGAAGCGCTCCGAGATCTCGAACCCGGCCCGGACGTAGTCGTAGGCCTCCTGTGAATCGGCGGGGTCGAGCATCGGGATCTTGGCGAACTTCGCGTAGTTCCTGCTGTCCTGCTCGTTCTGGGAGGAGTGCATCCCCGGGTCGTCGGCCGCCATCAGGATGAGGCCTGCGTTCACCCCGGTATAGGTGAGGGTCATCAGCGCGTCGGCCGCGACGTTCACCCCCACGTGCTTCATGGTGGCGAGCGCCCTGCCGCCGGCAAGGGAGGCGCCGATGGCCGATTCCAGCCCGACCTTTTCGTTGGGGGCCCATTCGCAGTACACGTTTCCCAGGCGGGCGACTTCCTCCAGCGTTTCGGTGCTGGGCGTGCCGGGATAGCCGGAGGCAAAGACGCCGCCGGAATCTTCAAAGCTAAGCGCTATCGCTTCGTTGCCGGAGATTATCTTTTTCATGACTGAGGTTCCTTATCGCGTTGGCCATTTCGGCCGGCTGTAGGTGGACGGGCAGGCTTTTTTGCGCCTGCCCGTCCGGTTTTTTTTAGATGTACCTGAGTTCCCTGGCCTTCTCGGTCAACTCCTGCCGGAACATGGGGTGGGCGACGTTGATGAGGGCCTGGGTGCGCTGGCGGACGCTCTTCGCGTAGAGATCGGCCACACCGTACTCGGTCACCATGTAGCGCACGTGGTTGCGGCTGGTCACCACCCCGGCCCCGTGCTTCAGAAGTGGGGTGATCTTGCTGACCACGGTGCCGTCCTTGAGGGTCGAGGTGCTCGGCATGGTGATCACCGCGACGCCTCCCTTGGAACGGGACGCGCCGTAGACGAAATCCATCTGCCCGCCGACCGCCGAGTACATCCTGGGGCCTATGCTGTCCGCGCAGATCTGCCCGGTGAAGTCGACCTCGATGGCGGCGTTTACCGAGACCATGCGGTCGTTTTGCGCCACCACGAAGGGGTCGTTCACGTACTCGGTGCGGCGCAGCTCGATCATCGGGTTGTTGTGCGCCCAGTCGTACAGACGCTTGGTCCCGAGGAGAAAGCCGCAGACGATCTTGCCCGGGTGCAGGGTCTTTCTGGAGCAGTTGACGACGCCGGCCTCAACCAGGTCGATGACGCCGTCGGAGATCAGTTCGGAATGGATGCCCAGGTCCTTCTTGCTGAACAGGTGCTTCAACACCGCGTCGGGAATGGCTCCGATGCCGAGCTGCATGGTGGCGCCGTCGGGGACGAGGCTGGAGATGTGCCCCGCTATCTGCTCCACGATCTCGGGGTCCCCCTCCTCCGCCATGTGCCTTTCGGTCAGGGGCGCATCCACCTCGACGATATGGGTCATGCGGGAGACATGGAAGAAGGTGTCCCCCAGCGTGCGCGGCATCTTCTTGTTCACCTGGGCGATGACGACCCGGGCCGACTCGGCCGCAGTCATGGTGAGGCCGGCCTCTCCGCCTAGCGAGCAGAAACCGTTTTCGTCCGGCAAAGAGACGTTGAGAAGCGCCACGTCCAGCGGGAGATGGCCGTTTTTAAAGAGCAGGGGGAACTCGGAAAGGAGCACCGGGGTGAAGTCGGCGCGTCCCTCGTTGACCGCCTGGCGGACGTTGGGGCTGATGAACATGGTGTTCACCCGTACATGCCCCTGCATCTCGGGCGAGACGTAGTCCTGCGGGCAGATGGTCAATACCTGGGAGACTTCGACGTCGCGAAGCTCCGGCGCCCGCTTCACCAGCGCATCCAGCAGTTGCAGGGGGACGGAGGCGTTGCCGGTCAGGTAAAGACGGTCCCCGGAATTTACCGATTTGAGCGCCTCTTCGGCGGTGGTGACGCGCGAGTTGTAGATTTCGCGCCAGTTCTTTATTTCCTTCCAGATGGTTGCAGCCATGGTAGGTCTCCTATTTCGGTTGAGTCGATTTATCGACGTTTTTTCAGCTCTCCGGGTACTGGTAGAATCCCCTTCCCGCCTTGCGTCCCAAATAACCTGCCTTGATCATGTTGCGCAAAAGCCCCGGGGGAGCGAAGCGCTCCTGCTTCAGGTACTCGTGGAAGATGTTGGTGACGTGGTAGCCGATGTCGACGCCGGCGAAGTCCTGGAACTCCAAGGGTCCCATGGGCATGTTGCAGCCAAGCTTCATGGCGGTGTCGATATCCTCGGCCGACGCCACCCCTTCTTCTAGCAGCCGGACCGCGTCGATGATGTAAGGGACGAAGAGGCGGTTCACCACGAAACCCGGGGTGTCCTTGCAGGTGATGGAGGTCTTGCCTAGCGCTTTCGACATGGCGACGGCCAGATTCTTGGTCGACTCCGCCGTCTGCAGCGCGGGGATCACCTCGACCAGCTTCATCACCGGCACCGGGTTGAAGAAATGCATCCCGACGAAATTAGCCGGATTCTTGACCAGAGCAGCCATCTCGGTGATGGAGATGGAAGAGGTGTTGGTGGCGTAGATGGTGTCCTCGTCGCAAACAGCGTCGAGTTTGGCGAAGAGTTCCTTCTTCACCCCGATATCCTCGAAGACGGCCTCGAAGATGAAGCGGACCCCCTTGAAGCTCGTGAGATCCGTGGAGAAACTGATCCGCCCCAGGGTCTCCTCCATCTGGGCTTCCGTCATGGTTCCCTTCTTGACGATCCGCTCCAGACTCTTGACGATGGTCTTCCTGGCGCGGTCGCACGCCCCCTCCCCCGTGTCCACCACCTTCACCGTGAACCCAGACATCGCTGCGACCTGCGCAATCCCCGCCCCCATGCTGCCGGCACCCGCCATTCCCACTGTCCTGATATCCTCGAAGTTCATGCGTATCCTCCTTTTTCCATACGTGGTGAGCTGTCTGTATATCGATAATCGTGTGGCGCTATCTGCTTAAAAAGTTCGGTTTTCTCTTCTCGCCGAAGGCGGTCAGCCCTTCCTTCGCGTCGTGGGTGAGCAGGTTCGCCAGGCCGTATTTACGCTCCACCGCCAGCGCCTGCTCCATGGGTAGGTCCACCGCTTCGTTGACCGCAGCCTTGATGAAGCCAAGCGCCTTGCCGGCGCCGGAGGCGAGGCGGTGGGCGAATTCCATCACCTCCTCGATGAGGCTTTCGGCCGGGATCACCCTGTCCACGAGCCCAATGGCAAGCGCCTCCTCGGGCCCCATCACCTTTCCCCACAAAAGGATGTCTTTCGCCTTGGCAACTCCTACCAGGCGCGGCAGCCGCTGGGTCCCCCCCGCCCCGGGGACGATGCCAAGCCCCGCCTCAGGGAGGCCGATCAGCGCCTTGCCGGCCGCCATGAAGCGGTAGTCGCACGCCATGGCGAGCTCGCATCCCCCCCCCAGGGCATGGCCGTTGATGGCGGCGATCACCACCTTCTTCATCCGGTCGAGGGTGTTGTTGGCGTCCTGCAGCAGCTTCGAGAAGGCCTCGGACTCGGCCTGCCCCATGGCGGCCATCTCCTTGATGTCGGCGCCGGCGATGAACGCCTTCTCCAGCGCGCTGGTTATGACCACCACGTTCACGTCGTCCATCCCCTCCGCCTCGGTGAAGGCCTTAAGCAGCTCTTCGCCGAAGCCGCGGCTGAGCGGGTTGGTGGGGGGGCGGTTCAAGCTGATGGTGAGGACCCGGTCGTCCCGGTTCATATTGAGAAACTGATAGCCCATGGTTTCGCTCCCTTTGCTGGATCTGGTTTCCGTTTGTCGCGCTTTTCAGTTCACCTTGAGTACGAGGGAGGCTGCGGTGTCGCCTGCCGCGCAGCCCGAGAAGAGGAGGTAGCCTCCCCCCTTCTGGGCCAGCTCCTCGATCCCCTCGACGATCAGCCTCGCGCCGGTGGCGGCCTGCGGATGGCCGAAGATGAGCGAGGAGCCGTAGTTGTTCATCTTGTCGAGATCGAGCCCCATTACTTTGGCCATGACGATGTCGTTCGCGGCGAAGGGGTTGTGGGTCTTTACCGCGCCCAAGTCCGCCGCCTTGATCCCCGCCTCGGCGAGCGCCATCTGCGCCGACGGGGCCACGGCCGCCGCCATGTGCGCCTTCTTGGTCCGGGCGAAGCCGAAGGAGACCACCTGCACCTCGACGCCCGGGTCCGCGGAGAGCTCCCTCGCTTTCTCCCGGGTGGTGACGCAGATCCCCGCGTTGCCGTCGGCCGGGTGGGTTTGCGCTCCGAAGGTGTGCACCCCGCCGGGGAGGACCGGGTTCAGGGAGGCAAGCCCTTCCCTGGTGCTGGTGACCACCCCCTCGTCTGCCTCCAGGAGGATCGATTTCTTCCTGGAGAGCTGCACCTGGGCCGGGAACAGGTACCTCTTCTGGAACTCGCGGTCGTTGGCGAGGGAATCGAGGTACTGCTCCTGGCGCCGCAGTGTGAGGGCGTCGCACTCCTCACGGGTCACCCCGTACTCTTTGGCCACGTTTTCCGCGGTCTGGATCATGGCACCCCCGGCCCAGGGGTCCTTGCCGAAGTTGTCCATGACCCAGTCCTCGGCGATCTGCTGCCCCCCGGGTCCTGCGGGGTTGGGCCAGGCGGCGTGGGGGCCGTTGGAGAGGCGGTCGGCCATAAGGCACCAGCTCTTCTCGAACATCCCGGTTTCCACCCCCATCCCCGCCTGGAAAATGGAGAAGGTGGAGGTCGAGCAGGCCTGGCTCACCAGGATGCCGGGGGTAGCTTCGGCCCCCATCAGGGCCGCGGCCCACGGCCCGCTGTAGAACCACTGCTTCTGATATACGGTGCTCCCCACCAGCAGGTACTCGATACTCTTGGGGTCCCACCCCTTGCTCTCGAAAAACCTTTTGGAAGTGGCGGCGCCAAAGACGATGGAATGTTCGTTGGCGAGGGTCCCCTGCCACTTGGCGAACGGGGTGCTGTAGTAACCGCGGTAAGGTATGTACGCTTTGTTAAGCATGGAAATTCCTCCTGTTTATGGTTTTTTGGCCGGCGGCGCGGATTAGATCCTGATCCTGCCGTCGACGGCAAAGGCCCCTTTTTCAAACGCCATGACCGGGTTGAGATCCATCTCGCGGATCATGGGGAGATCGCTCAAAAGCTGGGAGACGCGCTCGATCAGGTCGGTGACCGCCTCGCGGTCGATACCCTTCTCGCCGCGCACGCCGTCGAGGAGCGCCGCGGTCTTGATGGAGCTGAGCATCTCGCCCGCCTCCACCTTGGTCACCGGCGAAATCTTGAAGGAGACGTCCTTCAACACCTCGACGTAGATCCCCCCCAGGCCGAACATCACCAGGTGCCCGAGGCCGGGCTGTTCGGTGGCGCCGACGATCAGCTCCCGCCCGCCGGGAAGGAATTTCTGCACCAGGAAGCCGAGCTTGCCGAAGCTCCCCAGCTTCTCCTGCATGGACTCGACCGCAGCGGCGACGGCCGCTTTGTCCTTCAGGTTGACGGCGACTCCCCCCATGTCGCTTTTGTGGTCGATCTCCTCGCAGTCGACCTTCAGCACCACCGGGTAACCGACCTCGTCCGCAGCGGCGACGGCCTCGGCGGCGCTTGCGGCGATACGCCACGGCGCCACCGGAATGCCGTAGGCCTCGAAGATGGAATAGACGTCGGTGGCGGAGAGGACTTGGCGCCCCTCTGCGCGCGCCTGGTCGACGACAGCCCTGGCCCGTGTCGTATCCACGCCGCTGCGCGGTTGCGGGGCGCCTATGTCGCGCCGGCGCAGACGCCCGTACTGGGCCAGCGCCCCCAGGGCCTTGGCGGCGTCGGAGGGGTTCGCATAGATCGGCACCCCGCCATCCTTGAGGATGTCCCTGGTCTTGCGGAAACGCTCCTGGCTCAGGTCCGTCATGAAGTTGCAGACGATGGGCTTTTGGGCCAGCCGGTTCACTTCCACTATCTGCCGGGCCACCTCGTCGGTGTCGGTGAAGGGGGCGGTGACGAAGTTGATGAAGATGCTGTCGATCCCCTCTTCGCAAAGGAGCAGGTCCAGCGCGCCGCGGAAGTGAGTCCCGCCTGCCGTCGCCACCACGTCGATCGGGTTCTCCAGGGCAGCCTCCGGGAGCTGGCTCGGCCTCAAACGCTCGATGGACTCCGCACAGAGTTTCGGCACGTCCAGGCCGCAGGAGACCAGGACGTCCGTGGCGATCACGGCGGGTCCGCCGGTGTTGGTGATGATGCCGACCCGGTTACCCCTGGGGATCGGCTGGGTGGCGAAGGCCATGGCGGCTCTCGCCATCTCCCCCTCGTCGATGAAGGAGAGGATGCCGGTCTTCTCGAAGATGAGTTCGGTCGCGATGTCCACCCCGGCGAGGGAGCCGGTATGCGAGGAAGCGGCCTTCGCACCCTGCTCGGTGCGCCCGGCCTTCATGGCGAGGATCGGTTTTTTCGCCGCGACCTCCGTTGCCGCCGCGAGGAACTCGCCCGGGTCCGGGAACCCTTCGGTGTACAGGACCACCGCCTTGGTCTGCTCGTCTTCCCCGTAGTAGCGGAGGATCTCGGTGACGGAGATGTCGCAGGCGTTGCCGTTGGAGGCGTAGAAACGCTGCCCCACCCCCAGGTCCGCGAGCGCCTGCATGATGAGCGCCCCCACGCCGCCGCTTAGCGCCACCACTGAGACGTGCCCGGGCTCGGGAAAGGTGAAGGTGAAGTTGCAGTACGCCTTGAGCGCGGGGTCGGAGTTGATGATCCCCTGGCAGTTGGGGCCGAAGACCCGCACCCCGAATTCCTTGCCGCGGCGCAGGAAATCATCCTGCAGCTGCGCCCCCTCCTCTCCCAGCTCGCAAAAACCGGCCGAGTTGATGATGACCGCCTTGATCCCCTTCCTGCCGCACTCCTCGATGGTCTGCGGCACGAACTGGCTGGGTATGATGACGTGGGCCAGATCCACCTGGTCCGGTATCTCGTCCAGTGTCTTGTAGGCTTTCAGGCCGCAGACCTCGGGGGCGTTGGGGTTGAGCGGGTAGATCTTCCCGCGGTAGCCGTACCGCTGCAGGTTGCGGATGATGACGTTCCCTATGGAGAGTTCCCTGGTGGAGGCGCCGACGATGGCGACGGCCTTGGGCTTGAAAAGTGAATCCAGCATGGTCATTTCCCCTCCTCGAGTTGTTCGATGAATGCTTCCACGTTGGTTTTGGTCTGTTCGTCGGAGACGCAGCGCATGTCGTTGAGATCGCCGGAGATCACCAGGTGCGGGAGCCCCGTCTCAGCCTCCAGGCGCTGCGGCATGCCGTAGCGGCTGTTGGAGTTGTAGGGGCAGGTTTTGGCGTCGTGGTAGACGATGCCGTCGATGCGGAATTTTTCCATCATCTCGGCTAAGTAGCGCTCCTTGTAGGCGTCGGAGCGCACGATGAAGAGTTCCAGGTACGCCTTCGCCATGCTGCGCAGCGGCTCTTGCGCGTCGAAGGAGGGAAAGATCCAGCTGGAGCAGTAGGTAGAGGCGACCACGCTCGCCCGCAGCCCGGCAAAGAGCTCGGAGTGCTGCCTGAGGCGCCCCCACACCGGCATGCCGTCCCAGTAGATGCGGTATTCCTCCCCCGCGACCGCGGCTTCGCGCGTCGTTTTTCTCTGCTCCAACTCCGCCAGGAGCACCCGGTAGTATTCGACCGCCTGCGGCGTTCCTCGGAGCACCACGGCCGGCCCCATATGGATGGTCCCGTCGAAGAAGGTAAGCGGCGCGGGGACCGCCGTGGCCGTCTCCAGGACCTGCTTCCAGAGTTCGGTGCATGCGCGGGACAAAGCGACCACTTCCCTTAGCCGCGCGAGGTCCAGGGGCGCGCCGGAGATCTCAGCCAGCACCGGAACCAGCGCCTCCAGCTGCCTCGTCACGTCTTCCACGTGGGCGTCGGTCACCTCGTTCACGTTTTTGGGGGAGGTGATACCGATGCACGGCACGCCGAGCTCGCGGGCGTACCAGGCAAACCAGTCCTGCACGTCGCGGCACTGGTTGGTGTTGTAGACCAGCACGTCGGGCTTTGGGAGCGCTGCTATGCCCGGGTAGGCCTTGGCCAGCGGGGTGAAGCCTTTGAGGTAGGCACCGAGATCGGAGGTGAGGTACGAGCAGATGTCGGGGGAGTACCCTATGGCGTTGGCCTCCGGGATCAGGTCGGTGGCAAGACGCGTAGCCCCCAGCATGGCAGCGTGGTTCTCCGGGAAATGCACGGCAAAGCCCAGGGCCCTCAGGAGTTCGGCGGGGCCCACGCTGGTGCACCAGGCGACCTTGCGGCTGCCGCTGGCGGACGCCTGGTCCAGGTCCAGGAAATAGTCGGCCATGATCCTGTTCATGAGGCTTGTGGCCTCTATCTTCTTTCTTGACGGCTTCGTCTCAGCTTTCATTTCACCCTCCTTAGCAGCGGTTGCGGTACCGCGGCAGCTTCTCCCGCCTTGGCGTAGAGGGCGGCGCCGACGGCTCCGGCGAGTTGGGGAAGTTTGGGGAGGAGCACCTCGCGCCCGATAAGTTCCTCCGTCATCCGGACCAGGTACGGGTTGTGCGCCACCACCCCGCCCGTCATGACCACCCGGTCGGTGAGGGAGTCCATCTCCAGGACCCTCTTGATCACGGAGTAGAAGATCCCCTTGACGATGTCGCTCACCTTTTTGCCGTGCCGGATGCTTTCCAGTACCTCGGTGCCGGAGAAGACCGTGCAGTAGCTTCCCAGCTTGACCATCTCCTCAGACTGCCGGGCCAGGTCGTTCATCTCCTCCAGGGGGATGTCGAGACGCCCGGCCATCTCCTCGAGGAAGGCGCCGGTGCCGGCGGCGCACTTGCGGTTCATCTTGAAGCTGCTCCGCCTGCCGGCTGCATCCAACTTGACGATCTTGTTGTCCTGCCCGCCGATGTCGATGATGGAAAGCGCCCCGGGGAAGAAATGGTTGCATCCCCTGGCCAGACACCCTATCTCCGTCTTGCTGGTCTTCGTGACGAAGGGGACGTTGGCCCTGCCGTAGCCCGTCGCCACCGCCCGCTCCACGTGGGACCGCGTGGCACCCGCCATCTTCAGCGAGATATCGAGACACACCGAGGCGGTCCGGCCGAAATCGGTACCGGATTTCTTCACCGCGTACCCTATCAAGGAAAGGTCCGCGTCCATCACGGCGACCTTGGTCCTTGACGCGCCTATGTCGAGTCCGACAAAAACAGGCTTGCTCATATCTCTCGGCTCCTTTCACCGGCCCGAAGGCCGCCAAATTAATAAAATATTGTTATACAGCATGCATGCCAATCAATAATATATCGCTATAACTTTACACAACTAGCCGAAATTACACATATAAATTCATGGAAGTTTAACTTACATCGTTTTATAGTTTTTACAGGTGGCGGCGATATTTCGTCGGAGGATCTCAATGAAGGGAATGCGCGGAGAACGCCATGGGGCGGCGAGGGGCGGAAAAAGGCAGGATTATCGAGGCCTGAAGACAGCAAGAGGGGGGGCGACGATATTTCGTCCCTGAGGCGATATTTCGTCGGGGTGGAGGTGCGTCAGCGAGGGAACCGCGCCGAAAGACGAGGAATTGCAGATGGGCAGAAAAAAAAAGGAGCGGCTTGCTTCGGTACGGGGGGAAGTGAACCCGCCCGAACCATTCAGGAAGGGAAGGGAGGAATGCAGATACCAGGTGAAACAGGGGTCAGGGGGTTGGTCTCTCTGCGGCGGACGAGGGCACGAACGGGGGATTCTTTCTGCTGACGCCGAGCTTCTTGATCCGGGAATGCAGCGTGGTCGGTTTCATGTCGAGAATTTCGGCTGCTCCACCCTTGCCGCGAATGCGCCAGCCCGTCATTTCCAGCACAGCGCTTATATGATTGCGCTCCGCGGCTTCCATCGTCATCGGCTCGCTCGCGGTCGCAGCGGATCCGTCCTGGATGTCCACCACCAGGGTGCCGCCGTTGCTGAGGATCATGGCCCGCTCCACCAGGTTTCTCAGCTCTCTTATGTTTCCCGGCCAACTGTAACGCTCCATGACCTCCAGATTCCTCCTGGGGATGCGCTCGATGGTCTTGCCGAAAACCTTGGAGAACTCCTCGACGATCGCCCACACCAAAAGAGGAATGTCCTCCTGCCGGTCACGCAGCGGAGGGACAAAGATAGGGAAGACGTTAAGCCTGTAATAGAGATCCTGGCGGAATTTTCCTTCCTTGACGGCCTGCGCCAGGCTCACGTTGGTCGCGGCGATCACCCTCACGTCCACCTTGACCGGCTTTGGATTCCCCAACCGCTCGAACTGCCCTTCCTGGATGACCCGTAGCAGTTTTGACTGCAGCTCCAAGGGGAGCTCCCCTATCTCATCCAGGAAGATGGTCGAGCCGTTAGCGGCCTCGAAGCGTCCGATCTGGGAGGAAACGGCTCCGGTATAGGCCCCTTTTTCATGACCGAACAACTCCCCCTCGACCAGGGCTGCCGGTAATGCGGCGCAGTTCACCTTGATCATGGCGCGGGCCTTGCGCTGGCCGGCGTTGTGGATCGCCCTCGCTATCAGTTCCTTGCCGGTACCCGTTTCTCCCAGGATGAGCACGGTGGAATCGGTGGGCGCCACCTGCTGTATCTGCTGCAGCACGTTCCTTATGGCTTCCGATTTGCCGATGATCTCCTCGTGCTTGTACTCCACGTCGATCTGGTCGCGCAGATAGACGTTTTCCGCCTCCAGCCGGTCCTTAAGCTGCTGTATTTCCGCCAAGGCGTTCTGGATTTTCTGATCCGCCCTTTTGCGCTCGAGGGCGTTGGCGAAAACCTCCCATAAAAGGCGGAGTCTCTGAGTCAACTCGTCGGGCCACTCTTTCTTGACGCTATAGGAAACGAAGGTGATGGCGCCGACTATGGTGCCGCCGACACTGGCGGGGATGAACATGATGGATTTGATGCCGCCCTGGTCCTTGCAGTACTGTTTTTCCCTCCAAAACCTGTCCGGCAGTTCCTCAACGTCGGAAATGCGGAAGATCTCACCTAGCTGGATCATGTCGATCCATATCGGGATCAGGTTCATCAGTTCTGCAGGGGGTTGCTTGACGCCGGGCAGTGCGTAGGAATGGGTGATGCGCAAACCATTGCGATCGGGGGTGAAGTGCCAGATGCTGCTTCTTTCGAAGCCAAGGAAATTGACGACCTTTTGCAACCCTTTTTCTATCTTTCGATCCACCTCGCTCACCGGCACGTTGATAAAGGTGGAGGAGAGGTTGGAGAGGAAGGCCTCTACCTGCAGCCGTTCTGCCTGCAAGCTCTGCCTTAGCTTCTGCTCGGTTATATCCTGGACCACCAGACCGCAGCGGGTCACGGAACCGTCGCTTTCCTTCAGGGGGTAAGAGCAAATCAACCAAGATCTTTCCTGGGATTCACCCGGTTTTGACAGCCGTATTTCAAGGTCGACGAAAGAATGATCCTCGTGGATGGTCCGGTTCAGCAACGGCTCCACCACCAAAGCGACGGTACGGTCAACCTCCCTTACCGTCTTGCCCAGATGCTCCTTGGGACGCACACAGTTGATCGACGCCATCCGGTCATTGACGTAGATGTAGCGCAGGTCGCAGTCTATGATGGAGATGCCGAACTGGGCCTGACCGAACAACTGTTCCAAGTTGCTGAATTTACCCAGGAAGAACTCCGCAACAGGATCGCTCGACAAGGCCATGCCTCCACCTTATTCGTCAAAATGAAAAAGTATTTTGAATAATAGCACATTGTTTTAGAAGATGCATCAAATGAACGACAGGGCAGGAAGTGAAGTCGCAACCAGGCTGGCATGATCTACCAGTAGATCCCCCTTCTCATCCTCTCCTGCACCATCTCGTGCATCCGCTCGTCCACGTTTGCTGCGCTGATCCCCGCCTGGCGGCAGATCTCCCG
>Ga0209317_1000396_pt1 | contig 53972 bp, 71 predicted proteins | sample RifGroB2_FD_183994 | JGI IMG/M metagenome (GOLD analysis project Ga0209317, IMG submission 183994) | Soil microbial communities from Rifle, Colorado, USA - Groundwater B2 (SPAdes) (version 2) | ecosystem: Environmental > Terrestrial > Soil > Unclassified | place: Rifle, Colorado | collected... | reverse complement strand
TCCCCCTCTGTGAGTTATTAATCTTTGTCCAGATATTAACACAACAAACCCTAAAGGCTCCACACCATTTTTCGTTTCAAACATTTTTGTCACCTATCTGGTTTCCACACCAAAATTCGGAGGGCCCATTTTTTTTCGTTCTGATCGCCAGAAAGGTATCCAGGGCAACGTACAGACCGAGGCCAAACTGCAGAACAGGCATATCCCACCGCACTGCTGCACAGGCAATTACAACCTGGAGCGCAATGGTGGCATTCAGGACCCGCCGAACCCTGATGATCGTGATGGCCCTAGCCTGCGGGGTGGCCGGCGCCTCGAGGTACTTGTCTACGAGCTGCGGGATTGCGGTCGAGCCGATCGCCGCGTTGGTCAAGATCAGGCCCCATAGGGCGAGGAAGGCGGTGTCGTTAAGCTGGTGAAGGTCCATGCGGGACTCCTTTAAATTTGCTCTCTTCCCTTTAAGAGCGGATCCAGCAGGAAAACTTCCAAAAAAAAGTTCAAAAACCTCAAAATCCCCTAGAAAAAGAAATCGCAGATCATCAGCGAGGCCTTCAGGCGCTGTCGCGGGCGAGCTCCACCGCGCGGAACCGGCTCGAGGAGGCGGAAATCGCCCTGGGCGGCAGGATCCGGAGGTGTGCGGAAATTCGGCTCCCAAATTTGGGTTGTAGACTGACTTTTCGATATGGGGCGGGGTCTGGTGTGGGCGGGTTTGGACGTTACTTTTTGCGGCTTTTTTGGCTGAGACTGCTAAAAATACTGCAAAAACAGGCGCTTAAAGCAGTAAAAGACCGCGACTGCGTTACTTTTCGCGGGAAGGCTTAGGACGGGGTTGGTTTGGGGGGTGAGGGTTTCCTTGAATTCGGTCTTCTAGGGATGGGTGTTTGACAGCGAGGTGCAACCGAGCGACCGGTTTTGAGCACTGTCGGCCAAGGGCGACACTATCTCTAAATCTGGGTGATGTTGGCTTGGCTGGGTGATCAAAGTCACCTGATTTTCCGCCGCTCTTTATTTATTTACTTAATTTGAACTGCTTATAGGGGGGAGTTTTGCGCGGAAATTACCATTACAGATCAGCCAGTTACGAAAGCCCAAAAACTGATTTTTCGGCTCAGAGTACCCACTTTTTTCGGCTCAAAGTACCCACTCTGTAAGTGGCTGAATTTAAAACAGAAAATGGCAAAATCGGCAGAAAAAAAAATAAAAAAGGCCTGCTAAGGGAAATCAGCAAGCCTAGTGCAGGAAGAAACTAAAGAGGTATATCGCTGTAATCCGGTGGACCAATAAACATTGATGCCGGGGCTGGTGCAGGAAGCTGCGGCTTCGCGTATTTAGCGAGGAGCGCCGCTTTGGCCTCTTTTTTTGCTTCGCTCGCCGAGGTGGGCTTTTGAACCAGATACAGAGTTTTTCCACTCCGTTCGATGATGTGTGCCTTCGGGTCAAACTTTCGGATATAGCCTTTCTTCCCGAGCTCCACCAGGGCGTCCTTTACCTCGCGGCCGATGCCGTACAAGTATTTCGTGTAGGTCCTCACCTCCTGTTCATAAGCCGCCACCGCTTCATCTGAGGTTTCCAGAGGCTTAGTAGGGGGAGTTTGAATGTCCAAAAAGCGATACAGCCAGTCCTGGCGGATCCACCGCCACGAGTTGCACTCGTAGTATAAAAAGACTCCCTTTTCATAGACAGAATTAAGCGACTGGAGCTTGTGCCAGTGCACCTTCAGTTGCTCACTCTCCAGACCAAGCCGCAAGTGGCGCTTGATGTCGATCACAATGGTTGCCTGACCAGCCTTTATATCGTACCCGGGGAGATCCAGCAACCGCAGCGACCTCATCACCTTCGTCGGCCGTGGGGTGTATTGTCTCCGCTCTTTTTCCGCAAGATACATCTCTTTTTTGTTTTCGCGCTCAAAACTGCAGTAACGCTCTGCAGAAAACCGATGGAGCACCTGTAAGGAGTGGATCACCCGCTCGCGGTTTTTGCTGCATCTGGACAGATTCAACATCTCGAGCAGGTGGTCGCCGGCAACTACAATGCGGTCGACCTCCCCGATCGTGATCAGCCGTCCCTCCACCTCGGCCAGCTCGAATAGTTTGAGTACGGCGAGGTAGACGTCCAGATCCGCAAGGTTTGGATGCTCGACTCCGGACAGCACCCACCACCCCCCGGGAAAGCGTTTCACGATTTCGCCACCGTTCCGGTGCTTCGTACATGAGAATAAGGGGAAATGTCCAAAATCCATGTCAATAGGGACGGAGCCACCTCCTTTCTTTTGAAGGATCGCAGCAACCTTGGGCGACATCTCGAGTTCAAGAGCCTTCTTTGTAGACAAGGCTTTCTTACTCTTAGATTTGTTCTTCGACCCCGCAGGCCGCCCCCGCTTTTTACCAATTGCTTCCACGATATCCCCCCTCTTGTTCTCCCGGCTCTTGTGCCGCATTGACCGCTAGATATAAGAGGTAGTTTTACGGGATTTCTTCCACTAAAAACGACTTTTCCCGTTAAGCCGCCGCCAGCCACTGCTTTCTATAGCTATAGACCGTCCCTTCCGGCACCCCCGTCATGGCCGCCAATTTAGCCGAACTCGGCACCCTCAGACCCGCCCTTCTGGCCCGCAGTACCGCCTCCCTGGCTGGCGCCAGATCCGCTTCAAGGTTGACGCGCCCACTTCTCCCCCCTGCTATCCCCATCTCCTTGAGCCACATCGGCCGGGCCTTTTCGATGACCGCGATGGTCATCCCCCACTCGATCATCTCTTCGGTGGTCGGCAGGTGGCCAGCCTTTACGCTGTCCTTGAAATGAGCCTCGAATTTGGGGTATTGGGCCACCTTCTCGCGGATCGCGGCGACTCTCGAAGGGTTGTGCTCCCGGTGATGGTCGGCTTGGTTCTCTATCTGGATGTGGGCGGGGTTACAGCAGGCGCGGTTACGGCAAGTGTGATGCCCTTCCCAGCCGGTTGGCAGTGAGCGGGTAGTCTCGACAATTCGGATCAGTGCGGGGTCCTGGAGCGCCGTGGCGATCGCTGGCATGTCGACGAGCTGTTTGACGATGTTGTGTACTAAGCGGGAAGCGCCGTCCCAGCTGGTGATTATGTATCCGTCGGGAGAAGGCTTCTTTTTCGGCACCCAGCAGCCATCTGCGGTCACTTCTGCGACCACAAATCCCTTCATTTTGCGCAGTTCGGTGCACTCGAAGAACTCTACCTTCCCAGTTGCCTTGCAGATCTTAACCGCTTCCATGCCACCCTCCCGTGCTGCTTATTTTTGAGGGGGGATGGTGACTGCCTCGTTATCGTTTCCTGTTACTTATTGTGCAAGACAGCAACAATGGAAGTCTGATTGAGCACAAAGAAAAAAGGCGAGAAATTGAGGACAAAAAAAGCAAGTGGCCAATATCACGAGGTTTTCAGTACAAAAAACAAAAATGGATTTTTATACTGAAAAACCAATAATTTCAACACATAGAATTTTTTTGGAACTTTTCCTCCCGGATTCGCTCTTACATATAAGAGACGAGAAAAGGGAGGACCCACGATGAAACGACAGATCTACCCCTTCTACTGCAAATTTAACGATAAGGCCGGCAAAGAGCAGCGAGTAGGCCTCGAGATCAGCGAAGGCGTGAAGAAGCTCACGGACAGCTACGCCGACCAGGAAGGCCGGGTCGTTGCTCGCTTCTTCAACACCACAATGGCCAAAGACACCCAGATCCGCTACACCATGGAGCCGGCCGAGGCCTTCGAGGTCTACGTCCGTATGATGAAGGTGTTCCGCTCCACCGCAGCTGTCAAAGACAAGCTCCCGCCGCACAAGTTTTCTAAGGAGGGCAAGGACATCATGACCAACCTCACCATCGAGAAGTGGGTGCGCGGGGAAAAAAGCGGGTACGCCCTTGCTTGCCAGCGCGGGGAGGTCTCGCACAATGTTTCCCTCCGGGAAGGTGGGTTTCTTTACGCGGCAGAGGTGTTTAAGGCGATGTCAGTGAGCTGTAACTGGCAGGATGCAAGACCTACCAAGGATGACGCTGTGACGGCTTTGACTACCATCAAGAACCATCTGGAGAGTAAACCGCAAGCAATTGGCCTGTTGCGTCAGCTGCACGCGATGATCACCGGCCCGGCGCCGGCAGGGGGGAGGTAAGGTATGAGCGATCTCGAGATCTATATATTCCTAGCAGTGCTATTTTCGATCCCTTTCATTTTCGGCGCGATCGTGCTGCCCAAAGAGAAGGATAAAGAGAAAGCTGCACCGGCCCCGCCGCCCGAACCCGCTCCGGAAGCTGAGCCGCGAAGGATCGCCGTATATCTGCCCCCTCTCCCGCGCCCGTGCCAACCGCGCCCTCATCGCCACGTGTACGAGGCTGGCGCAGCTGTGACCGGAGCCGCCATGATGGGGAGCTGGCATTCCGATTTCAGCTCTTCACCTTTTCGTGGCGCTGACATCGGGATGGAAGATATTACCTTCCCTGCCTTCCTGGGCTCCGATGAAGACTCTTTTTCAACAGGATCAGGCCTGATAGACGACGACCTTAACCCCGGCCTCCCGGGCGGCGGGTTTGTTGACCTAGTTCACGGCGGGATTGATCCTACTGGCCAAGGCGGGATGGCAGGCGACTTCAACCCTGATCACCACAACGACATGTTCAGCCACAGCGATCCGTTCGACAGCGGGTTCATTACTGACAGCTTTAGCACCGACAGCTTCAGCCATGACTCCTTCGGCACCGACTCGATCGGCTGCGACTCCTTCGGCAGTAGCTTCGGCTGCGGCTTCGACGACTAGAGGTACAGATATGACAACAATGAGCCAGACAACGCACGGATGGGTGAAGGACAACCCCCACGCGCTCCACACTGAAATTCCCCTGCCGGTAGCGAGGAAGCTGCTCCGGCAAATCGAGTCCTCGAGGCACTACCCCAAGGACCTTGTATTCGGCTTTTTCGCACGCAACGGTGCTTGCGCCGTGGTGGCCCTAATGGCGGATCAGCCACTGTTCTACCGGTACATCTCCGAATGCGAACGAAGGCTTCGGGCAAGGATAGAGGGAGAGGAAGGCCCCGGGGAACCGATGTTCGAGCTGGAAGGGGAAAGGATCGACTGCGACGAGGACCAGTTCCGAGCCGCTTAACCCCAAACGTGCGCCACCAGGCGCTGCACTACAGGAGGGAGTATGTTTAAAGTATATGGGATGGAAGACGAAAAGAGGAAGCCGAGGGCGATTATGGAGTTTGATGACCACCGGGTCGCGGTAGCGTTTTTGGAAAAAGGGGGAGCAAAAAACCTGTCGCGGGGCTGTCCGGTCGAACTGAGGAAGTATCATCGGCACCTGCAGGAGCACAACATCCAGCCGACACGGGTCTTCAAGGTGGGGAAGCTGGTATTTGCCCTGGGCCACGAAAGGCATCGGAGGGAGAGGAAAGAGAGAGGGGGATAGAGAGGAGATCAGGAGGGCCCGGGGAAACCCGGGCTTTCTTTTCTCAAGCCCGGCGATATGGCTTCACGTGGTCGCCTGTGGATAACTCGCAAGTTACCGAAATTACTTGCGACCTTGACTTTCTAAGGCCCCTAGAAGAAGAAATCCGGATCACCGAGAGTTGCCGGAAGCCCCTCGCTTTAGCCATGGGGAGGTTCAGGTGGTCGCCTGTGGATAACTCACAAGTTACCGAAATTATTTGTGACCTTGACTTTTCGGGTATTCGGATTTGATGGTGGCACATCTTGACTCCTTCTATGTCAAAGTTTTAGACTTCGGATTCCATGGTGGAAACTTCCATCTCTTCAGTCGTGGCGTAATCGAGAAAATGGCCGCAGAGTTCCATTGCGGGATCCCCGGTCAACAATCAAACGCCGTCTAATTCATGTACGCAATCCAGACCACAGGTCTCTTCTCTCATAGCTTACCTCCTCCCATTGCCCATTTTTTATGTCGCAAGTGATTCTAATGGGTTATTGAATTATCCACAGCCGAGCAGAATGCGCTCCTGAAGGCCATCAAACAAAATAACGGTCATGCGCGCCTGCCGGTTCACAGAGTCTTCAAATGACCCAGGCAAAGCATCGGGTGTTTGCGTGGCAAGTACCCGATGCTTTTCGGCTTCGATGATTTCCACGCACTGTCTCTTAACCTCGGAAACGAGGTCGTCTTCTCTTTTCTAAGGCCCCTAGAAGAAGAAATCCGGATCACCGAGAGTTGCCGGAAGCCCCTCGCTTTAGCCATGGGGAGGTTCAGGTGGTCGCCTGTGGATAACTCACAAGTTACCGAAATTATTTGTGACCAAAAAGTTCCACCAGCTCATCCGTCTTCGTATCGTAGACCCAGTGTCCCTTCCGTGCGTCCAAATTAATCCACGGAACAGGTTCCCCGCCACCTCCACTTAGATCCCAGCTTTTACCCCTTTCTGGTGTCGGCACTGGGGTGTGCCCGAAGATTTGGCGGCCGACCTGGCGCGCCGGCTGGGTCTGTTCCCCCTCGGCATCGAACCAGAAGATCCCGCCGTATTCATCGGTGCCACCGCGGCACATGGGTATTTTGAACAGCGGACCATTGCAGTCAGAAGATGCGAGTTCGCGGATGAACTCCTCGTTCAGCCATGTTGCGATTGCTTCTGAGCCGGCCGCGATCACTTCGGGAGAGATGCGTCGTGCCAGCTTCGGTGAGACACCGGCGTGGGTGCACAACCAGCCGTCAACGGCATAAGCTGCCAAAAACCGGCTTCGGGCGGCGTTTAGCTGTTCCTCGAATGCAGCCACGCCAAAGTTCCCGTAACACGGCCACGGACGCTCAGGCAAGTAAGCCAGTTCGTGGTTGCCCCATAGACAAATGGTGCTCGACTCCAACATCAGGCTCAGGCAGGCCCGTTCCTCAGCGAGAGTAATCATCTTGCCTCTGGAGTCGATGATGTCGCCGAGGCAGACGTGCTCCTCGTCTGGTTTGTATGCGAGGAAGGCCTGAGCAGCCTCTTTCTTGCCGTGGATGTCCGAAATGATGATCGCCACGCTATTCCTCCACTGTGATCGCCAGCCGCCAAGAGAGCGCCAGTGTGTCGAACTTGAGCTGTGCCTGGCCGTGATCCGTCACGACGTCGAATACGAGGATCCGCGCGTCCCCCTCACGGTAATCCCATACCGAACAGGTCTGCATCACCTTCACCTGATCGCCAGCGCCAAGGGCTGAGGAGGCGAACCAGGCCGGGCGGATCTTGCCATCAACTTCGAATACGACAGCAACGCGGACAGGATCGTCAGTTGGGACTGTGCGTACCATTGGCATACTCTTCTCCCTTCCACAGTCGCTGTGGAAAACTGGCTATATTACTCTGTGATAGCTATGTCTATGACAGGTGACATCGACGGTATAGCGTTTTGCACACGATTTAGGCAGGGACTACCATGCATCGGGGTCGCTCTCAACCTTCTCCGGTATAGGCTGCAACACGAGTTCATAGCCGAGTGCGGAAAGGAGCCTAAAGAGGGTGTCAGTGCGCAGAGAATGGCGGCCCTGCTCGATGCGCGAGATCACCGCCTGATCAAGGCAAATGCGAGCGCCCAGTTCGGCCTGAGTGAGGTTCAACTTCTTGCGGGCCTCCATCAGCCTGTAACCGATATTTTGCTCCGTAAGCAAAGTTTCCACCAGCACCTCCGATATGACAAATATGTCATAAATGCAAAATATGACGTTTATATCATATTCGTCATTTTGGGCAAGCCCTAGAGCTCCCCTTGGAGGAACAGGTCCTGGATCTCGCTATCCGCAATGCAGAGATAATGGAGGGTCTGCCGCTGGCTGCTGTGGCCAAGCGCAACCATGATCTCGGGGAGGTCCCGCTTGAAGGTCACGCGCTGGTGGTAGCCCCATGTCTTACGCAAAGTATGAGAGCCGTAGTTCCCGGGGAGGTTATATATGGAGCACCATTCTTTTACCATCCGGTTGAGGGTGGAGACGGTAAGGGCCCTCTCCCCCTTCCTGCTCCCGAAGATCGGTGCGTCATCCGGAGCCCCGGGCATAGTCACTAAAACGGATTGCAGCGCGTCGTAGGCCGCCTTGTTCAGAGTGACCCCACGCTTTTTACTCGTCTTCTGTTCGCGAACTATAAAGGTGTCTCCGACCTGCAGGTGCTTCACCTTTCCAACCGTCAGGGCCAAAAGTTCGGAGGCCCGATAGGCGGTGTTGATGCCGACCACGAAGAGAGCATAATCGCGAGGCTTGTCGGCGAGCATTTTTTTGATGAGGTCGATGTGCTTCTTGTTCCGGATCGGCTCGACCGAAATGATGCTCCCCTCGTCGGGATGATTGTTCCCGCTCGCTTCATTCCATTTGATTTTTCGCTCTTGCATGGCTGTTTCTCCAATGTCATGTTTTGCCGCTATATTACCGTAACTTGATATTGAATCAAGCCTTTTTTCAGCCCCTTCTCTCAACTTCTCTGTAAGTAGCTGTTTTACCGTGGTAATGGTGCTTTTACGAATATCAACTTCTGCGTAGAAGTTGATATTGGAGTGTGTGTCGAAGATTTTTGGATGGGCACAAAAAAACCCCCGGCGGTGAAGCCGAGGGTCAGATGCTCAGTAGATCAGTTCGGGGTTAGTACGCAGGCAGGTCATTGAACCTGGTGATGCTTGTCCCGCCACCGCTGTAAAGTTGGGTGCCGACAATCCCAACCTGGAGAGACATGCCGATCGGAGTCGGATAGGTCGCTGTCCAGTCGTAGTTTGTCGAGTTGAGCTTTACGACGCCGAAGGAGACCGGGTTTATCTGGTACGAAGCAAAAAAGCTGGTGCCAGCCTTCATTAAGCGTGCTTCGAAAACCCCGGCCGCAAACGCATAGGTGGACCCCACGTTCGTGCCATCCAGTGCGATCTTTTCGATTGTGACTGAAGCGCTCCCACTTAGCGGCTGTGCGTGCTTAGCGACGTACAGCGCATCGGTGACCACGACAGAGCGGCAGGAATATGAAGTGGTTGAAATGTCGCCCGCAAAAGCAGTTTTAGTCCAAAGCTGAGCACCGTTGACGACGCTGCGGGCCGTGAGCGTGACAGAGCCGAAGAAAGAGTTGACTTGATAAAGCGTTGCGTCTTTTATCGCCAGATGGTTGCTACCATTCCCCACGGCGATATTCCAGATAACCCCACCAGCCGGCGTTACCGCCGCAATTCCGCCGCTGTAGGCAATGAAAAGGTTGTTCGCTGAATCGAACACCACGTCGTCGATAGCCCCGTTTGTTGTCCAGGTCCATACCGTTGCCCCTGTGGCAGTGTTTATTTTGGAGACGAAAGGGATGATGGGCGCAGGCATCACACCGCTCAAACCCACCGCAAAGAGGTCGCCGGCGCTGTTTGTGTACACGCTGCTGTATATCGTACTGTTGCTCGGAGCAGTGGACCAGGCGACAGCACCGGTATTAGGATCTCTCTTCTCTAGGTGAGAGTATTCAGTGGAAGCCACCACCGGGCCGACCGATTCCGAAACTGCTGAGAACGATCCCGCCGCAGTAGCCACAACAGCTTTTGCAGCAACTGTCCCGCCACTCACGGGAGCAACGGTCTGCTGCCAGCCGACCGACAGGGTCGAAATGGTAACACTGCCGCGGTACACGAGACTACCCGCAGCAACTGCTTCGGGAACGAGGAAGTCAGCGACCTTGCCGACGGTGGTCGTCGGCGCGGTTGTGGATGCGGTGAGGATATAGTTTTTGCCCGCACCGTTTTCAGTGACTGTCACACTGGCCACGCCGTCAGCATCAACTGCCCCGCTCGCTGCCGACAGGGTAGCTGTCACAGGGCTGTTGTCGGCGGTCGTGAGGGTGAAGTAAAGGGTAGGTGCCGCACCAGCTGCAATCTTAGCTGCGACAGTTTTTGCAGTCGTGCCGTCATCGCTCACGGTGAATTCGACCGGCGCGATTGCCTGAGGATCTTGAAGGGCGGTGACAGCGGCTTCGAGCGAATCTACGGCGGCTTCGAGCTGGGAAATTGTCTGGTTCGCCGTGATGATGGTTGCAGCGGCCGAGCCGACCTCAGCCTGCAAATCGGCGATAGTGCCGGCCTGGGTGCCGATGGTTGAGGTGGCCGTGCCGAGTTGGTTGTTCAGATCGGCGATAGTGCCGGTCTGTGTGCCGATAGTTGAGGTGGCCGTGCCGAGTTGGTTGTTCAGGTCCGCGATGGTCCCGGTCTGGGTGCCGATAGTTGCGGTCGCTGCATCGAGCTGGCTCTGAAGGGCGCTGTCGGCCGGGACAACAGCGGGGATATCCTGGCTGGCGAGGATCGTCGCGCTGGCGGCAAGCGTCTGGATCGTTGCAACCTGCGCCTGTTGAATAATGGTGATGTTGGCGAGATCACCAGCAGCCGCTACGGTGGTTCCTGCCAGTGCCGCCACCTGGTCGACCACCGCGCTGACCTGGCCGCTAAGAGCCGTCTGCTGATCTACCGTCATAGTCCCGCTGGCTATCACCTGCTGTTGAAGCGGTGCCACTACATCTTCGAGGTTCGTGATCTGCGGGTTGATCGCGTCGGTGATGGTAGTCGGCAAGCCATTGACGGCCGCCTGCAGCGCGGTAAGCAGCACCTGAGCGGTGGCGAGCTGTGACGCCTCAACCTGATGCACGGCTGGGAGGCTCGAGGTCGTACCGCTTGCCGCGATGTCGGCGGCGATGTTCTTCACCTGGATGGTCACTGCGCCGATCGCTGTCGTGTAGCTCTTAAAGGTCGTAGTCGTTCCAGCCTTCAGCGCCTCGAGCTCCGCGGCGAGCTGGGTCTGAACTGATGAAACGAGGGTGGCCACCGCGGTGATCTGCATCTCCAGGTCCTCGGCAGCCGGCAAGGTCTCAACCTGCGATTGCAGTCGGGACAGCGTGTCACCAAGGATCGTAAGCGTCACCTGTTGTGATCTCACGGCATCGACCGAAGCCGCAATCTGCAGCTGCGTCGCCAGCGCTTGCGTCTGGTCGGCGAGCTGTTCCACCTGTTGTGAGGAAGACCCTCCCCCTCCCGAACACCCTGCCATTACTGCGGCGAGTAAGACCCCCGCCATCATCCGCTTCATGATTTTCATACTTCCTCCTCATGGGGCTTAAGCCCAGTTTTAAAAGCTCTTGTATGTAAGAGCGGCGCAGAGGCGAAAACTTCCAAAATTTTTTACGTGGCCACTTTTTTTTGGAAGTTTTTCGTCCGGATCGCCTCTTATAGATAGGGGCGCGTTGCGGTCCTGTACAAAACTACTATGAGCACGCGAGCCGGGCGGACCCGGAGAGATAGGAGAGCAGAAATGAAAAAAATCGAAAGCATGGTTTTAGGGATATTGATCTTTGCCGCTACCATCGGGGGGATCAAGGTGATTCATGCCACGGGATACAGCGTGGGCGAAATTTTCAAAATCATAACGGTCTCAGTGGTCCTCTTCATTGGTATCGTGATCGCCGGCATGATCGCTGCCTCGTCCAGCGCATATCATCGCCGAGCCGCAATCGAGGAGGAACGGCTGCGGGCGCAGATCAGGGAGCAAATCGAAAAAGAAAAGGCGGGAAGATCATGAGCAGCAAAGAAGAGGTGCTGGCAAAAATCGACATCGTGGAGTTCGTGGGTAAGTCGGTTCACCTGGTGAAGTCCGGGGCTAAGTTCGTCGGCTGCTGTCCTTTTCATGGGGAGAAGACGGCCTCCTTCCACGTGAACCCTCCAAAGCACCGCTGGATTTGCTTTGGCTGCGGGAAAAAGGGTGACGCCATAGACTTCCGGATGCTCCAGCGCGGCCTGTCCTTTCAGGATGCCCTCGAGGAGCTGGCGGTGGAGTACGGTATCTCAGCCCCCGAGGCCCCTAGAGAAAGAAAATACGAAAGCCTCTACGGCGTCCTCGACCAGGCCATGCGCTATTACAACTGGCAGCTCAACCAGGGCGATCTCGGCCTTCAAGCGCGGGACTACCTCGCCTCCCGCGGGATCTCGATCGAGCAGGCCAACGAGCTGGGGATCGGGATCGCCGCAAGGCCCTTTTGGAAAAAGCTCAAGGACAGCCAGATCGCGGCGGCAGAGACCACCGGGATCGTCCACAAATACGCCGACTCGGGGAACCTCGCCGACTTCCTCCACGAAAGATTGATCCTCCCGATCCGCGACGGCCACGGCCAAACCATCGCCCTCACCGGCAGGCTGGCGCCCTGGTTGGGCAAAGAGGGGCCGAAGTACCTCAACACCCACGAATCCCCAATCTTCAAAAAGGGGGAGACCTTCTTCCGGCTGAATCCTGAAGCGGTGCGCGAGCTGGGATTCGCCACCATTGTAGAGGGGCAGTTCGACGAGATTTCGATGGACCTGGCCGGCGCACACAACACAACGGCGACCTGCGGGACCGCCTTGACTGCTCAGCACGTGGCCAAGCTGAAGAAGATCACAAAGAACGTCCTCTTCCTCTTCGATGGCGACGAAGCCGGACAGAAGGCGGCCCTGAGGGGGATCGAGCTGGCCATCGAAGGCGGCCTGGTGCCGTATGTCTCCACCCTCCCCCCGGGCGAGGATCCTGATTCCTTTGTGCGCTCGCACGGGATCGAGGCGGTGCGCGACATACCGATGGTCGACGGCTTCAAGTATGTCCTGGACCGGCAGCTGGGTCAGCACATCGGTCTGAGTGAGGCAGAGAGGGGAGCGGCGGTCACCGACGGAATCGTGCCCCTTATATATAAATACGCGGACCCGGTGGTGCGCGACATCCGAATCGCCGAAACGGCCCGGGCCCTGGGGGTGAGTGCGGAGGCCGTGCACAAGAAGATGGGCCTCCTCGATCCGTTGGCCGTACGGGTGGCGGCGCTCGAGCGGGCGATGCTGTACGCCGTGAAGACGTCGCCGGAGGTAAGGGACGCGATGCGGAAGCGCGGGGAGCTGGAGGACCTGTTCGGGGGGGAGGCGCTGAAGGCGGTGAAGGAGCTGCTGGAAAAATAATTTTGGTAGCAGCAATTTTTTTTGGAAGTTTTTCTGATGGATCGTCTCTTAAAGATAGAAGGGAAAATTTTAGTGCACGCGCACCGGGCGGACCCGGACCAGATAAAAGGAGAACGGACATGGAAAGAAACTATCGTGAAACACTCAGCCGTCTCGGGAAGCCGCTGATAAGCGGGATGACGGTCCTTCTCGAAGACCTGCTCAAGCTCAAGCCTGGGATGAAGATTATCCATGACCCCAAGGGCGATCATCTTCCCGCGATGACTCCCGAGCGCCAGGCCGAACTCGAAGCCGACATCCGAGCCACACCGAGCGTCGTGGTGATGAAGGGGGACGGGGAAGGCTCCGCAGAGTTCAAGAAACTGTTCCAGTAAGCACGCGCACCGGGCGGACCCGGCACATCAGGAGGACGGACAGATGAAGAAAGTGATTATAGCAGTATTTTCGGCCGCACTTATCGTCTTGTCGGTGACTTTTGCGATAGCAAGTCCAGACAATGACTGGGTGTGGGAGCAACTGACGCCAGCCAAGAAGTACGAGATGGCGGTAGAAGCGCAGAGTCGGCTCTCTCCCTGGTGGAGAGGGAAAATTACCATCGAGGCCGTGAACCCTGACACCGACGAAGTGATATCAAAAGAACTGGTTTTGAAAACGTTCAGGGATATTCGTGATGCCGACAGAATAGCGTGGCAGCACTTCTGCAAAATGGAGGAAGAAGTGACGCCGACAGGGTGGACTTTCGAAATCACCCCGCGGAACAAGGAACTAGCCGGTTTTAACAAACTCGTGATCCGCGCGAACGACTACCAGATCACTTCAATCGAGTACAACTAGGCACGCGCACCGGGCGAACCCGGACTAGACAAAGGAGAAGATCATGGAAAGAAACGTAGCTGAGATGATGCAGAAAGTGCAGGAACAGAAAGTGAAAACCGCCGCAGGCATTACGCTCATCTTCCTCGCCGGCGCAGTTGCCCTGAAAGTCATCGCTGACTTTGGGCGCGAGAAGCGGTAGTCAGAGCCACCGGGATTCCCGGTGGCTTCCCTTTTACCCGGACGATCGGAGGAACCATGAAAAAAGTGATTGCAGCTGCGGCAGTCGCCGTAGCGCTCGCAGCTCAGCCGGCTCCGGCTCATGCCTTTCTGGCAGAGGTCATCGGGCTGATTTGGGACGTCTATGACGTCAATAACCGTGACACCTCCGGCCCGGTGAAACAAACCGCGCTGGAGGAGCTGGAGATGAAGAGTACACCACCCGCGCAACCGGTGCAGACAGAGGGGGAAGAGTTCATTCCGGCCCCGTCATTAACCACGACGCCAACCCTCACTTACAAGGCGGGTGGCGCGGCAGCGGCGAAGCTGGCGAATCCGGAAATTAGATAGGCACGCGCACCGGGCGGACCCGGCACCCATAACAGGAGGAAAAACAGATGAAAAAAGTGATCGTAATGGCGGCGGTGGTCGTCGCAATGGCAAGCACCGCATTCGCCGGAAAAAGCATCACCATATCGGAGACCCTGCACGCAGGTGGCACCAAGGTCCAGACTGAAGAGAGGGTCGCCGTCGACGGTAGCACCAGGCGCACTGAGCGGATCGAGCAGGTCATGGCCGGCCCAGGGAAAGGGAACAGGCGCCTGAGCTACATCGAGGAGAGCGGCAGGTTCGGCAAGATCGCGATCCGCGAAACCAGCGCCGACGGCCGGGCGGCCATGGCTGAAGGGCTGTACCAGCGCTATTAACCCAAACACATCAGGAGGAAACACCGATGAAAAAAGCAAACGTAGCCGCAATGGCAGCAATGATGATGGCGATGGCAATGACGGCGGGCTGTGGCGACGGTAGCAGCACTTCGACGCTCTCATCCCCCGCAACTGAGATGACGGCGGTGGAAGAAGCAAAAGCGATGAATAAGCTGTTCGCCGCGGCCAGGCCGACAGGCGTACCCGGCCAGATGGAAGTGGTCGCCTTTCTGCCGACAGTGCCGACGATGCAGCCGTTCGTGTGGTTTACCGTCGAGCGTACCGACACACCGGAACCGGTCCTGGCGACCCTGAGCGGTAAGCTCATCGCGGTCAACCCGGTCACAGGGGAGGCCAAGGTTCTTATCGATGGTCTAAACCAAGGCGGAGACTATGCCGTGAAAGTTTCAACAGCGGCACCGGGCACCAACCCGCCGCAGGTGGAGCCGGACAGCGACGGGAATCCCGGCCAGCTTTGGGAACGGACGCTGACGTTCAAAGCCGCCGAAATGACCGGTATCTGGCAGTAGAGAGCACTCGCACCGGACGAATCCGGCACATCAGGAGGACGGACAGATGAAAAGACATATAGTAGCCCTGGCTCTCACACTGCTCACAGCAGCAACAGCATTCGCCGCCGAGTCGGTCGGCACAACCCCCGCCAAGGCCCCGGCCACCGTTCAGGCAGCAGCGGAGTACAAGTTCCCCGATGCGTTCGCTGCCCTGGTGCAACGGGCACGCGATTACGAACAAGCGTACGCAGAACAAGGAAAGAAATCTTCGCCCTGGCTCGCTAAGGCCAAAATAGTCAACGAGGAAAAGTTCGGTGGCTGGCTGAAAAAAGGGGTATGGAATTTCCCGCCGATGCCGGCAATCGATTACGCGCCTCAAATCGGGGGAACACAGTTCAAGCTCGCATGCATAATGGCGTCGCCTCTCGGCTGGCAAATGGTGCTCGAACCCCGGGACAAGAAGCTGGCGGGCTTCGAGAAGGTCACCATCGCCGCCGACCAGAAGGACATCACCGCCGTCGAGATCAAGTGAGCCGGCGCCCTGCCCTTTCAACAAAAAACGCCCCTTTCTTCGGACTGGGGCTTTTTTTTTTGGAAGTTTTCCGTCGCAATCCGCTCTTAAGTATAGAAGGGAAATTCACCGAGGAGCGAAACCATGAGAAATGGAATGTACTGCAGATCCTGCCTGCGACCGCTCGAAAAGCGAGGCTCCAGTTACACCTGCACAAACGAACGTTGTGACTTCTGCGAGGTCCTGATCCACCGCGACGAGATCCGCATCGATCCCGAAGAGCACGACATCGCATACGCCTATCAAGAACCGGAGGCATGCGGTGACGATCAGTTCCTCGACATGCTCCGCGAGTGCCAGCGGCCCGACGAGGGCGAAGAATTGAATTTCGGATAGGAGGAAGATCATGTTTAACAACCAACCCCAAAAACCGCCGCACTCCGACCTCCCCCAGGCGCTCCTGATCCTAGCCTTTGTCGTATTCGGCGTATACCCGAAGTACAAGGATGGCACCCTGCAAGAGTTCTTCAAATCCAAACCCCGCGCCGAGCAAGCCCTGCAAGAGAGCGTTGCTGCAAAGGCCGCGGTGAAACAGGTAGCTCCAGTGCCGGAAGCCTACCAGGAGCAAGAGCCGGTTTACAGTGACACCCCACGGTACGCCACCGCCCCGACCGAAGCCGACCAGGTGGACGCACAACCGGAGCCGGATCAGGAGCAGGAGCAGGAGCAGCAATCCCAGCCGGCGCAGCAGGCGGTGCAAGAGCCGGAAGGATCCTACTACAGCGACAGTTTTGCCCTCAGAAAGACCGAGTAGATCCTTTCTTCCAGGGGCCTTTGAGCCAAAAAGCAGAGGAGTCTCGCTATGCTGCTGATAATCGAATCGCCGAACAAAATTAAGAAGATCAAGACTTTCCTCCCTTCCGCACAGATCCTGGCCACCGTTGGTCACTTCCGTGATCTGCCGGAGGGCGAGCTGGGTGTTGACCTGGCCACTTATGCGCCTACCTTTGTCACCTCGGCTGACAAGAAGGACAGGGTGAAGCAGATCCGTGAGGCTGCCAAGGGACAGGACGTGTACATCGCAACCGACCCCGACCGCGAAGGTTTTGCAATCGGCACCCACGTCTTTGAAGAAGTGGCGAAGGTCGCGAAAAGGGTGTTCCGGGCGGAGATCTTCGAGATCACGAAGAAGGGTGTAGAGGACGCGATAAAAAAAGCGGTGCCCTGGTCGGCGACGAATACCGGCTTGTACCATGCTTTCCTCGGCCGGCGGGTTGGCGACCGGATCGTCGGCTACATCATGTCGCCTATCGCGAAGGGCGCCATCCGGAAGCAGCTCGAGGAGGGCGCGAAAATAAGCGTTGGCCGGGTGCAGTCTCCTGCTGTGCGCCTGGTCGTGGAGCGCGAGCGCGAGATCCGGAACTTCAAGCCGACCCCCTTCTGGACCCTGAAAATCTCCCTAGAGAAAGGAATCGAGTCCTTTAAGGCATCCCACGCCGCCGGCAACTTCACCAACAAGGTCCTCGCTGACGCCGCCCTGATCGCCGTAAAATCTCAGACCTCGGCCACCATCGTCAAGGTGGAGACCAAGGAAGCCAGGCAGAACCCGAAGGCGCCGTTCACCACGGTGGAGATGCAAGCCACGGCAAGCTCTCAGCTGGGGATCTCGCCTGAGAATTCCATGAAGCTGGCGCAGTCGCTCTTCGAAGCGGGCTTGATTAGCTACCACCGTACGGACAGCGTCCGGATCGCCCCTGAGTTCATCGACGAGATCCGCGACCACGTGAACAAAACGCTCGGCCCGGCGTACCTGCCCCCCTCCCCTGTTCAGTACAAATCGAAGAACAGCCAGGCGGACGCGCATGAGGCAATCCGCCCGACGCACCTACAGTCCGCAGCTGAGATCCCCGGACTCATCTCGGCAAACAATCTGGGCGCGGATCACGAGCGCCTGTACCGTCTCATCTACTACCGCACCATCGCGAGCCAGATGGCACCGGCGGTATTCGACGCAACCACCGTCGAACTCATTTGCGGCGGGGAGCCGTTCAAGGCGACCGGCAGGGTTCAGAAGTTCGATGGTTTTCTCGCTGTGTACAAAGAGAAGGATGAAGCGGAAAAGGACGACCTGGAGGATCTGCAAAAACTGCCTGCATTGGTGGCCGGTGAGGTGGTGGCCAAGACCGCCGAGGAGCTGGCGGCGAAGACGACGAAGGCCCCGGGCCGGTACACCGAAGCCGCCCTGGTGAAAATGCTGGAGAAGCACGGCATCGGGCGTCCTTCCACGTATGCCTCGATCATGGGCACGATCAAAACCCGTAATTACATCCAGTTGGTGAAGGGGAAGATCCACGCCTCGGCAACCGGCGAGCTCCTGTACGATTACCTGGCTGGCAGCCACCCCTGGGTGATCGACCTGGGGCTGACCCGCACCATGGAGGAGTATCTGGATAAGGTGGAAGACGGATCTGGCAATTGGACGGCGTTCGTGAAAGGGGTGCACGCAAAGATGAACTACGCGGTGCCGGCTGCAAAAACAGCGGATCAGGCTCCGAGTGAGAAGGCGCTGAAGTACGGCGAGGACCTGGCGAAGAAGGCGGGAAAGACGCTCCCGGCGGAGTGCACCACATCTGCTTTTGCATTGCGGAAATGGATCAACAAGGAGCTGGGCGGCGCAGCTGCACCGGTAAAAGGAAAAACCGCTAAGCCCGCGCGGAAGGCGGCTTAAAGGAGGAAGTCATGGAAATAGAAGTGTATGAGCTGGATCTGGAGTGCGAAATGCCGGTTTTTGACGAAGAGTATTGGCGCAGCATGCTTGAGGACCCGTATGAGCCGGAGGAGCCAGAGGATGCGCCACACTACCTCCTCGAAGGGGAGGAGCTGATTTTAGTCCGGAAGGAGGCAATTTGCCACGATTCAAGATCGAGGGAGAAGCAGGAAGATTCGACGTGTATGAGGTCGACGAGCACGGCCGACACACCGTCGCAAAGGGCGAGCTTTGCTTACCCGCCCGCCGCATACAGGCCGACGCAGAGGCTGAGAAAGTGAGGACGGTCCCGCATTTCCTCACCTTGGCCATAATCATCGCCGCCGAAGAGGCGGAGTAACCACAACGAAGCAGGACGCGCTGATCCCCGGGCAAGGGGCAGCTCAAAGGAGAAGAACATGGCATCGTTAAACAAGGCAATGATCATCGGAGCGCTCGGCAAGGATCCCGAGGTAAGGTACACCGCAGGCGGCACCGCCGTCGCTTCTTTCTCGGTGGCCACCACCGAAAAGTTCAAAGGCAAGGACGGCGAGTGGGAAGAGAAAACGGAGTGGCATTCAGTCGTGATGTGGGGAAGACAGGCCGAGATCTGTGGGGAGTTTCTGGCCAAGGGGAAATCGGTCTACATCGAGGGCCGCATCCAGACCCGGAAGTGGCAGGACAAGGACGGCAAGGACCGTTACACCACAGAGATCGTTGGGGAGAAGATGCAGATGCTCTCGAGCAAGGACGGTGGCGGCTCGCGCCAGAACCGCCATGGTACAGGCTCAGCCGGCGACCAGGACATCCCGCTCTAAGCTGAAGGGAGATGGCCGGGAATCCCCCGGCCTTTTCCCTTGTTTTTTTACTCTACTTTGTATATACATTACAATACAAACTGAAGTTAAGGAGAGCCCCATGCCGAAACAAAGTAATTTCACATACGAAAAAGTCACCCGCATCAACTGGCCCATTCGCGAGCGAGGCGAACCGGTGCTCCTGGAGGGCAGCGAAAAGCTCGACAAACCGTTCATCATGAGGATGAAAGAAAACGTGTGGAATTCCATCGACGAGCACTGCAAGCGTCTCGAGGTGCCGAAATCTAAGTGGATGCTCGAAGCGGCGATGAACCAACTGGACCACGAACAGAACTACTTCGCCCGCAAGGGCAGCGAAAAGGAGTGATCTATGCAAAATGATGCTCAAGACGGTGCGAAAGCACTTGCGAGGCTGGTTGCAGAGGAAGAAAAGGGGCGTGTGAGCCGGGAAGAGTATGCCGCGGCGGTAATCGCCCTGGTGCAGCTCGCCCAAACCTCGACCAGCGGCGGCAGGGCTGCAGCGCAGGTGCTACTCAGCTGCTACAACGGCTACGACTTCCAGGCCGACCTCACCGACCTCAACAACCTCGATCGTGGCAACTTCGAACTGGCCATCGTGGTGATCCGCGGCCGGCGCGACACCGGCTGCGAACCGCACCAGGTCATCAAGAACGGCAGTGACATCTTCCTGGAGCTGCGCAAGGACTGGATTCACCTGCACGTCGCGGAACGGGGGAAGGTCCCGTGCAGGACGTGCGACGGTGAGGGGAAAATAGACGGGAAGCCATGCAGCCGTTGTGAGGGATCAGGAAGGGCTCATCCGACCGTCATCAGATGACCGTCAAGATCCCCTAGAAGACGAAATCGAAAAGAACCAGCCCCGAACCCGGGGCTTTTTTTTAGAATTTTAGCGCCATCCCCTCGCTTTAGCCATGGTTCAGTTAGTACCCTACCATCAGCCCTGTGGTCCAAACCCTGTCCAGGACGTTTTTGTCCTGGGCGGCGTCATACTCGACAACCATCCACCGCTCTTCGCGCTCCCAATAGAGCATCATCACCTTTTTGTATTCCGGATGCTCAATCTGCGATTTAGCCTGAGCATTTCCTCCCTCATCATTCAGATCCCGTTTCGTCTCAACCAGAAGAATGCCAGTACCCCTGGTCCGCCCGTTGATCCCAACAATGAAGTCTGGGAAGAAATTCTTTTGTTTCTCTTGCCCAGGGAGGGGAATGCCCACAGAATATGGCTTCCTAGGTGGATTCCTGTGCCACCAGAGCACCGCCCCGGACATGTCGTTATCCAGCTCCTCAGCAAATGCTCTCTCCCACGGATTTAAATCAGAAGGGTAAACACCGTAGACGTTCAGACGGGAACCGGCGAGCTGTGTATCGCTGGAGATCTTTTCTGGGATTGAATCTGCGTCCTGCACCTCAACATGTCGCTTTGTTGCCTCAATAATCGCAGCTTTCAGAGAGGTTTTCTTCAAGGCGAGAATTTTATTAACCCCTGCCCGTAATTGCTCCTTGGTCTGTAAATGCACTAAGCCACGTTTACCGAACTCGATACTCAGTTGGTTTTCTAGGGCTTCGTGAAGCTTGCGGATATCCAGCAGCCCATCTTTGTTGGCGAATTCAAGTGTAAGTTGAGCTGCCCTGTCCACCTCTTTTTGGGCCAAAAGTGCCTGTATTTCTTCTGGTCGATCCTTGCTGTTGCCGAAAATTTCCGTTTGTTCCATCAGGATTCTCATTGCGCTTTGCTGCGCAACGTTTATCAATGAATCGTCAAATCTGAAAAGGCTGACGACTTCAGCCAAAAGATTGGTTTGATCAGGAGCGATGATTGCTCGACGGAATACCCTTGGGAAATTTAGTTCTGTACTCAATGAATAAGAGTGACCACCGAATTGCACTGGTGGCCGGCGCCCGGTTACTACCGCAGGTGCCGCTTCCCCTTTATCCCACTCCTGCGCCACCAACCCAAATCCTTCCAGAACCTGCTGCTCTGCCGACTCTGTGGCCTTGTTTACCTGCGAAGTTTGGTTTTCAGTGTTTGTATCCGTATTGGTTGAGGGTTCCGGGATGTAAACCGGAAGCTGACCCTTTTCCGCAGGGTGCGCTATGGGCTCCTCATTTCCAACAGCTACAATGGCGATATTGTCAGTGATTTCTGCGAGTTCATCTTTAATCGCGTTGATTCGATTTGCAGCGGTTGACAGCCCGGCTTGCGCCTCATTATAGGCAAGGAAGACAAACCCGTATTTCAGCGCCTCGGGGAGATCCTGGATAGGCTGCAGGCGGCGATCTACACGCATGATCCTGCCGACGATCTGAGTACCGAAGTCGGGATCGCGCGAAGTGCGGAGAGAAACGAGTGTAAATGCCCGCGGTGCATCAAAACCAGTTGCCACCGCCATTTTGAACAATAGCACCTCTACCCGTTCGTCATGCGCGAGGGTCATGAGATCCTTGTCGGGCTCTTTCGCGGTATGGACTCGGATGCTATCCTCGCTGAAACCGAGGTCTTTTAGCCACCCGACGATATGGTCCTTGTCCTTGTCGAATTGAATCAGTAACAAGGGTATAACTGAAAGCTGCCGTTCGGCCAGCTGGTCTTTAATGCGCTTATGCGCAGCAACGCCGCACCTGACTGCGGTCTGCTCAAAATTAATTAACCCTTCTGTACCAGCCTGTGGGGCCTTAAATACCGCGACCTTAACCCCTTTTTTGATTAGGTTTGCATCCACACCATGAGACCTGGCAATGGAGATTTTATTGAGCTTCTTGATGCCATTTCGGCGGGTAAAATCATCTATGTCGTGATCTTTGGGGGTGGCAGTCGCCAGTATCGCGACCGACGGCTCGAGCACATCGTGGAAGAAAGTGGATGCCTGGGTTTGCCCTCGGAACGAGTGATGAGATTCGTCGATGATCGCACCGATATGAAAACCAAGAGCCTTTGCTTGGTCAATCAGGGTATCGAGCGACATCATGGTTTCAGATTCCTGACGGATCTTACGGCTCTCGAGGTTAGCTACGGCTACACTCTGCCAAGTCGTGACAAAAATATCGCCCGAACGCAGGTTCTCAAGAGTCCTTTCCATCACGGGATCCTTCACTCGCAAGTTCCTGCATTCCGTCCGGATTGCCTTTATGGTTTGCTCAATAAGGCCGGCGAAAGGAGCAAACCAAAACCAAATTATTTTGTGTTTCAGGGCGAGTTGCTCTATGACGTTACCAGCCATAAGAGTTTTACCGGTCCCTGTAGGTGCTGCAATCAGGATGCACCCACGGTTCGCGAATAAAAGTTCACGGCTTGCTTTCTCATTTGCAGTTCCTTTGATCTTTTTGGCATCGGAAAGGCAGGAGGATAAAACCGTAACCGCGCTGTCGATGGCGGCCTGTTGAAACCCTTTAGGCGTCGTCACGCTGCTCATGCGGCACCACCCCCAAAACGTTCAGTTAGATATTCAGGAACTTGCTCAACATAGACATGCTCGTTGAAGATACTTTGGGTTAGCACGCCAGGCTGCCAGGTGTATATCACCATTGGTGTTACTGATTCGTTGGCAACCTTCAAGACAGCTTCGCGTGCAGAAGCGTCTAGCTCAGGCACATAAATCACTGCCGTGTCGGATGACACCATTTGGAACGAATTATCTGGGTCGAATGGTGTAACACCTTCGTTGTGAAGGAGTTGGAGGGTGTACCATACCTGGTCGTGATGAATATCTAGGAGCAAATTGTCAAAAGGGATCCGCTGAGTCCGCATATAGGCAAAGTCTCCCCCGGTTCCGGGAGTGGAATTGTATCCGTCTATCACCCCCTTAAGTCTCCTCGCGCAAACATCACGACAAATATTCTTTTCCGGTTCCATCTCGGTGGCCTCAGCGCTGGAAACCAATATGAATTTTCTAGGGATTTCCACTTCATTGTTAAGCGCCAAAACCGCGTGAGCTGTAGTTCCAGAGCCTGCAAAAAAGTCGAGCACTAGATCCCCGCCTTTAGTAGCTTGGCTGATAAGTGAGCGCATCAAAGATGGGGGTTTTGGGAAGTTGAACGCTTTGGTGCCAAGGATTTCGTTGATGGTGTCAGTACCCTCCCCTCCTCGGGCTGAACGTAAATAATGGATATCGTCGTCCATCTCATCATCGCTGCCAAGCTCTTCGTTAAGGCCAGCTATCCAGCTACTGATGGGCGCCGTGAGGCAATCTTTCTCATGGAGATATCCCTTACGAGAGGGCCGCCCTGGTGCAATCGGTTTTCCCACCCAGAAGTCCAAGTCCGGCAGTTCTTCGCGCAATAATGGAGTTTTCTTCTTTGGGAGGATAGGTCCCTTACCTTCTCTAATGGCAGTAAGTAGAGCTTCCATCGAGTCCCATTGCATCACTTCCGAAGGTTTGCAAACCGGGAAAAAGATAAACCTTTTCCTGATAAGGTCTTCGATCGTTTCTGTTCGGATTTTTTGGCCGGGCTTCAATCTGGCTTCACTGGAATATCTCCAGACAGCATTTGGGTCGCATGGGTACCAGTATCCAGTGTCCGGGTCTTGAATGGGATAGTAGGTGTTGCGTCTGTCTTTGTAGGTATGCGCCTTAGTGATTGGATTTAGCGTATATTTGTGTCCATTGTCATCGACATAACGGTATTTGCCAAGATCAAGATCTTTTCCATTGAAAGAGAACAATGGGTTGCCGTAAACAAGGACATGCTCATGTACTTGGCTCAAATTTTTACCTGAATCATTCCCTGTATCCTTTGTTCTCCATACAAAAGACCCGATGCGCATATTCGGGAAAACCTGGTCGAGAAGCAGCTCAAGCTTAGCTCTGTTTTCATCGTTAATAGAGACCATAATGGCCCCATCTTCTGTAAGAAGATCTCTAGCTAAAGTCAAACGACGGTACATATACTCAAGCCACTTTGAATGCTTATAGGAATCCTCTTTATCGACGAATTTGTCGTTATATATGAAATCTTTGTTACCAGTGTTGTATGGAGGATCAATATAAATACATTTCACCCTTCCTCGGTACGCGATACTGAGGTAGCGTAATGCATCAAAATTATCGCCTTCAATAATAATATTTTGGTATGGTGCTTCGCCAACCGACAATTCTGACATAAAATCTAGGGCTACAAAATCCCCATTCAGAGCGCTGTCGTGCTCAATGGCATTACGTTCCCAGACCAAGCCAAGTTTCCGCTCAGCATCGCGCTTCATAAGTTGAGCAATTAGCTCTTCCTTGGATAAATGGGCGTACTTACTCTGCATGTGTTCTCCTTGCTAGGACATTGGCCGAAGTTTTTTATATTATTTTTAAGGTATAGTGGCAAGCTATTTCGTTAGACGATAGGAGGAGTTATGCGCCAATTCAAGTTCAGCGTTCTCTGTCACATTTTCATCTTCTTCACCAGCATTACGCTGTCCTTCGCCGCCCCCATCCCAGCCACCGGCACCATAGAGGTGTATTTTTCTCCGCGAGGAGGGGCTACCGAGGCCGTTGTACGCGAGATAGCCGGTGCAAAGACGGATATCCTGGTGCAGGCCTACTCCTTCACGTCTGTGCCGATTGCTAAGGCTTTGTTGGGGGCGCATAAGAGAGGTGTGAAAGTCGTGGCGGTCCTGGACAAAAGCCAGCGCAAAGAGCGGTACACTTCGGCCACCTTCCTGCGTAACGCTGGCATCCAGGTGCTGATCGATGAGCGGCACGCAATCGCCCACAATAAGATCATGATCATCGATAGGCAGTCCCTGATCACCGGGAGCTTCAACTTCACAAAAGCTGGGGAAGAAAGGAATGCGGAGAATCTGCTGGTAATGAAAGGGAATAAGCCACTCCTCAGTCAGTACATCAGGAACTTTGAGGAACATTTGCAGCATTCCGAGCAATAACCAGAGGTACCCATGAAGTCATGTAACGGGAATTGAACCAGGAATGCAAGATCCCCTAGAAGAAGCAATCGGAAAGACAAAAGGCCCGGCGTTCAAGCCCGGGCCTTTCCTTTTGCGTCACTTGCCAGCCTTTAGGAGGGCCAGAAGCTGCTGCGCTATGGGCAGCGCTTTCTTCTGTAGGAGATTCGCCGCTGCCGCGTCGTGGTCGCCCTTTCCCAACGGGTCGCTCCAGTAATCCACAAAGTTATCGATCATCTTCTCGAGCTCTGCCGCGGTAAAACCCACAGCGGCCGACTCGGCAACCGGCTCCCAGGTCTTCGATCCTTTTTTGTCATTCCCGCCGACGCTCACCCACATGTTCCCGGCCTCATCAACGGCGATACAGCCAGGCGCCCAATGCTCCGGATCGCGCAGCTCGTTCACCCAGCTGTTCACTTCGCCTTCATGAATAACGATGACACCGCCCTTGCCGGTGTACCCCTTCTCTTCCCGCCACTTCTTCGCCAGCTCGATCACGTTCATCCACCCCTCCGCTATTTTTTCGGCATCGCCGCCATCAGCCGCTCGATCAAGCCAATCAGCCACTCAATCCGCCGCGGCGCCATAACCATGAACTTCGAGTTTGTGATCTGTTCCGTCTTCGAGCCATCGAGCTTGATCCTGGCGACCAGGTGATGCGGCTGGTACATCGGCCGTAACTCACCCCCCTCCCCTTCTTCCACCCCGACTGGCATCTTGGGTTCGCCAAAAATGTCGATGTAACCCCCGTCAGAATCAACGTGCAGGCCCCAGTTTTCGGAAATCAGGGCGAGCTCGGCCCGGATCCTCTGTAGTTCTCCCTCAAACCCCTCTTCTTCCGCCTTCGACTTGGCGTTCCTGGGCGGCTCGAGGATATGCGCGAGGAAGGCTATGGTCTCCTGCGAGATCTCCCCCTCCCCTGCCTTATCGACTATTGCCTGAAGGATCGCAGGGCCGGAGATCTGGATCAGCTCGTCCGAGAGGCCAGGCATGCGCTCGCGAAAGGCCTCGACCAAACGCAGCTGCCCCTTGGGACCGATTTCGCCATGATACCACTGGTGGGCAATCGTGCCGGCACGCTCGAGGAGGCGTTCCAGGGCGATATTGGTAGAAGTGTTCTTGCCGCCCAGGACTACGTGCAGTGCCGGGCGCGAGGTGGTGAAGTTTTGTTTCATAACAACTCCTCAGGGACGCAGAAGCGCTCTGAATCGGCTTTTACTCTCATTTTCCTGCTTATGCAAGATAACTTTCACAGACATGCACCATAACAGCACTTAACTGCTCAGATACCAAATATGGTATTTTCACCAAATTTATATTGACTTTCCGACACTTACCGTTGTATATGCTACGGTAATTTACCCGAGCTTGAAAGGGGAGAAAACATAATGATACTTTGCATGTTGAACAACAAGGGGGGCGTCGGGAAGACGACCTGCACTGTTAACCTTGCTTCAGCTCTAGCTAACCGTGGCAAAAAAGTCCTCGTGATAGACAATGACCCGCAGTGCAACGCCACAGCCCTCCTCCTCGGCGATCAAAACGTCGAGAACACACTTTACGAGCTCTACACCGAAAACCTTCCCATCGAGCGTTGCATTTACCCCTCGATTTATGGCGTTGACGTTGTGCCAAATGCACAAGTTACGTCACAGATTGAAGCCGATTTGTACCAAGACACAGATGTAAGCTATCAGATGCTAAAAAAAGCCGCAAGAGACTATGTCACCGAGCATTACGACATTACGCTAATTGACTGTCCTCCTTCCCTAGGTCTCTGGGTCATACAAAGTATGGCAACGGCTGATGGTGTCTGTGTGCCTATTGAAGCTGGGTCTCGATTCTCGCTAGACGGTCTGACTGCGATTTACACCTCCATTAAGTCGATCCAGGAGACAAAGCTAAATAGCCAGCTTCGCTTCCTCCGTACCCTCATTAACAAGGTCGACCTCCGAACGACCTCGAGCCAGATCGTCGTAGAGAAGGTCAAACAGCTTTATCCTGGGAGAGTGTTTAACACAACTATCCCCGTCAACGATGCGATTAAGCAGGCAGAGCTCGCGAGGACAACGGTACTCAAGTTTAACCCGCAGTCATCCGGTGCTAAAAGATTCCGAGCACTTGCTGACGAACTGATCGAAATTATTGACCAGGAAGAGGCACAGCTGAGGTTACCAAATGGCTAGACCAGACTTGTCGGCAGGCATGTCCGCTAACCTTAACCGCGATAAAAAGAAACCGAGCCGCCGCGAATTGCTGTCCGCATTTTTGGACGAAGGTGACCATGCGGAGGTAGCAAAGCGGATAGTAGAGGACGTCGGTGCGGCACCGGTAGCATCCGTGAACACTGAGACTCCCCTACCTCCAGTCACCGTTGCCCCTCTTACCACTGCTGAGATCCTACCTGAGCCGCATGTCGCTCCCGTGAAAAACATTGACCATCCGGACAACCTGGGTTATACGTCTGACGCAACGTCACACGTCACAGCCGACACTATGTCACACGAAACGTCACACGCACAGTATAACGCAACATCTGACGATACGTCACACGATACATCCAACGAAGCGTCTGACGGACAGCAAAATGACGCTGCGTTACAGCCTACGTCACATCTTACGTTACGTCACACGTCACGTAATGCGTCACACCCAACGTTACAGCCGACACCACGTCAGACCGAACGTAACACATTGCATCCTACGGGACATCTGACAGAACGTCAGACGTTACGTCACACTGATATGTTTGACCCCGTATTCACCCTGACCTGGAAGCAGGGGATGGTGCTTTACCACATGTTAAATCGCCCTGGGTACATAACTCAGAGGGCCATGATCGAAGAGCACACCGGACTCCCACTCCCGACTATACGCGACAGCATTAAACGCCTTACGGCAGAAGGATTTATAAGCAAGCCGGTAAAATATGTGCAGAAGACCTTCCAAGGTTTAACGTACACGGTGAATAGAGAACTATGTGAAAGGTTCATGTCTCTAAGAGGCCATGAATTCGAAGCGGGGATAGAACCAGAGAAGCCACGTCACTCCGATCGTCTGACGCTACGTAACACGGGACGTATGACGTACCAGCCGATCGAACGTCCCACTGAACATCCCTCGTCAGCTGCGTATGACGTACCGTCTAACGCTTTTGGCACATCTAGTAGTAGTAGATTTCTTCATAAAACTACTACTGCTGAAAACCCTGAAATAAGTCTCGAACATCCCGAACTGTTGTGGTGGACAGAGCAGGGGCTAACCGTCGACCAGGTCTTGGCGTGGATGAGAGAGCTCAGTATTCCTGGGGACAGAATCCTCCAGTACCTGAAATGGGCAGCGGCAGACATACCGGGGAAGAAAGATCCTGTTAGGAAACCGGTCGATTGGTTTTATAAAATCGTCAGCGGGCAGGGCAGGGCTTACTACCCTCCGGCAGGGTACAAAAGCTGGGAGGACCTCGAACTCGAGCGCGAGATCGCAGAGCAGGAGGCGCTTGAAGAACGGAACAGACAGCGAGCTGAGATCCGGCGCAAAAAGCGAATTGCTCTTTTCGATGAGCAATTTTTGGACATCCTGGACAACCCTAAAGGCGAGGACTACAAACGCCTCGCTGCCACCATCTCACCTGCGTTTAGCGTAGGCAGCCGGCTGTGGGAAAACTCGATGCGGGAAGCCTTCCTCGCTGAGCAAGGGGAAATATAGCCTGAGACGCCATCGAGACGTCTCCGAGGGGGTAGGAGATGATGAACTTCGAGATGGCCATGAGGCTCAAGGAGATGGGCAGGCTGCACCAGCATCACCCGGTCGACGCTAAGGTGATGCGCGAAGCCGACCTGGTGGCAGACAGCGTGCGCCAGGCCGAATACCACCTGCGCCTTCTGCAGCTGCCGAACGAAGCGGGATTTGTCGTGGTGAAGGCATCAGGTCCAGCTAACGGCCAGAAGATCGAAGAATCGTGGTATCGCTACGAGTACAAGCCAGCCCTGAACAAATTCTTCGCGCTCTATAGGCAGAAAACCCAGCGACAGAAGGGGAGGGTGTATCGCGAGATCCCGAAGCCTATCCAAATGCAGCTCTTCTAAAACCTCCACGGCCCCTAGAAGAAGAAATCGAAGCAAGCTGAACCATCCCCACGCCGCCCTCATGACCACCCACGCCCGTCGCTCCTAATCTCCACGAAGCCGCCACACCCTTAAATCCCCCCGATCTATCCCTTGAACCACCAACCCCGCATTTCTAAACCCTGGCCCGCTTAAAACTCAAATTTGGGCTTTTTCTGCCTTAGCCATACCCCACAGCGCCCTGGGCATCTTCCCGACCAGCTCGGCGACCGCCTCGTTGTAAGCCTGCTGAATATCCTCCTGGCTCTCTTCTCCCCACACCTTCACCTCGATCTGCTCCTTAGCTACCGCTTTAGCCTGCGCCACCACCATGCTCTCCAGGGAGGATTTTGGCACCAGAGCGTACACAAACACGCAGTCCAATGCCTCGGCCACTTCGCGCATGGTCCGGATCGTCAGGGCGCCGGCCACCTCATCCTTCTCGATCCGGTGCACCCTGGGCCTCGACACACCTAGTCGATTCGCCAGCTGCTCTGCCGTCATCCCCATCGCCGACCTGATTTTTTGGATCCACCCTTCAGAAGGGAAGGGTAGAGCCTTAAATTCTGAAAATTTCTGAAGCTGCGCGTCAAGCCTTCGTAAAGTCAGATACTTACCTGCCATTTTTAACCCCACTCTGAAACATAGATGTTACTTCTGTCGCTGCAAAAGGTAACACAAATGTTCCGTTTTGCCTAGATCAGCAGGAGGGGCCAAAAATAAGTCTTGATTGTATATACAATACAATGCTATCATATATAAAAAGGTCGAGAACGAACGACGAAAACGAGTTGAAAACCCGGGATGGCCCGGGGCTAAAAGTGGGGGTGCAAGATGGGAATTTCGAACGAGACGCTGCAGATATGGGATGAGATTAAGTCGAAGGTGGAGAAGAAGATCCGCGCAAAGATGTCCAACCAGGACGAAGCGGAGGAAGTGATCTCCGAGGTGAAGGTTCTTTTCCTCACCCGCGATTTTCCTTACAAGCATGCCCCCCAAGCTTATAACTATGCTGTCACCAATCTGTACAAGCAGGCTCTCGGCGAAGAAGACATCACTCCGCACCGGGTATGCATCGGCGATAGGACTGCCTACGCGGCAGCCATCAAAGAACTTGGCGATAATCCGACTAGGGAGGAGATCGAAGAGGTAGAGGACATCTACCGTCCGAAAGTAGTTTTCACCTCGTATGAGGCCCTGACTGAAGAAGGGTGGGACCAGGAAGCCGCAGAAGTCGATCCCCTGAACCCCAGCGGCTTCGATAAGCGCATCTCCGCTTACCTCGCTAACCCCCGCATCAACCCCATCGCTAAGGCCATGGCTCTTCAAATCCTTGACGGCGACACGCTTGCCGATGTCGCAGAACGTCACGGTTGCAGCATCCAAACCGTAAGCCGCCGACTCGCTGGTGAGGTTAAAAAACTCGACCAGGAGCTTCAATACGTTGTTAAAAATGTGGTCCGGAAGGCGAAAAAAGTGGCCAAAGTGATCCCGCTGCCTGTTGCGACCACTCCGGCCGCTAAAGCGGAAGCATGGGAAGAGACCATCGAGCTCGACTTCGACGCTCCGACCGCCGAGATCGCTGAAGAGCAGACTCCGGTGGTAGCAGCTCAGGAAGTGGTTGTCGCAGACGTACCGATGGCCAAGGTGATAAACCTCAACGAGTTCAGACGGGGGAGGGCGGTTCACACCAGCTCCCCCTCCTGGGAACATGCTAAAGACACCGCCCTGGTGTCCTCCCTCGCCACCTGGCGCCACCGTCTCACCGCCCGCGCTGCACCGCCCCCTGACCTGACAGTGCCGGCCGCTGCTCTCGGCCCTCCGCTCAGCTGCTTAGCTGCAGACGATTATGGGGAGTGGCGAACCGCAGCCTAATCCACTCGAAAGCCATAAACACAACTACGAGGTGCACTATGCTCGCGAAGAAGATACCCACACCATTCGACCTGGTTGGATGGGCAAGGGACAACTATGCAATAACGCTTGATAGGTTGGAGCCGGAGGATGTAGGGACGCTACTGTATCTCGCGCAAAGAAGCCCGGCCGAGTTCCAGCAGCTCATGACGCTGGGCCTCAAGATGAGGCTTAAAGCGGAGGTAGGGTGGAGTAGCAACCTGATAGCACAGGCCATTCCTGCGTACATCACTGAAGCTCGAATTAAGGTTGCGCTGGCCGTTACGTTGATTAGCTGCGCCGGCGAGCTACCGGCCATCCCCTTATTCTCTATGTCCTTCCTCGACGAGTGTGAGCAAAGGATTTTAAGGGAATGCGAACTGCTTGCGTTCGGCAGGACCTCAAGCGAAGGCGGTAAAATTCGCAGAAGAGGGGGGCGGTCATGAGCCAGGAATGGAAAGACGCGATTCGCGCGGAAGAGCAGCTGCACGCGGTCTGCCCGTTTTGCCACACCCTCAACTTCGCCACCGCCAACCTCGGTTTGTGGCCGTACGGCGAAGCCGGGATAGCGCAGGTGAAAAAGGGCCATACGAAGGTGCAGGAGCACCCGGACAAAGACCAGCTCGAGGTCGGGGAATTGGAGGGGAAAAAGGTCGTTTTCGGCTGCGAATGCGGGCGGTTGGAGATGTTCGAGGCCTGGATCTGGAACAGCCGCTACGAAATCGTCGATTACATCACCCTCCGTGCTGCTGCCGAGATCGCTGAGAACAAGGCGCTTGAGGAGAAGGCTGGGATTGCGAAGGCTCGACTGGCCGTCGTGAAGGGTAGGGGGGAGAAGTCATGAACCTATACCACTTCACGAGCGTTTACTACCTCCCTTCGATTCTGCGCGCCGGGCTCACCCGCGGCGACGTGCCGTTGGGCCTGACCGCGAGCGTCAACGGCGTCTGGCTGACAAAAGAAGGTCGGAAATACAGGCAAGTGTACAACCGCACCAGCCGGATCATCCATCCGGGCGGCCAATCGTACCTGGTCGACAAGGCCGAGATCCGGATCACCGTCGACACTGAGCGACTTCCCTTCCTTTTCAAGTGGGAAGAGGTCGTCGCAAAACTAGAAATCGACCCGTTATTTGCGAAGTTCCTGAACTCGGCCGGTAACGCAGATGGCGGGCTGTGGTTTGTGTCGTTCGCGACGGTGCCGCCGTCGGCTTTCGTGAAAATCGAGAGAGACGCAAGTGGGAGAGGGGAGTGGCGAGAAATCCAGGACGCGGCGGGAGTACCGCAGCTGGAGGTGCGGTCGGTATCGTCCTGGGAGTTGGAAACGGGACAGAGAATTCAGCGGATCCCAGTTGAAACGATCCTGCCGCGGCTGAAATGAACCCGGCGCGAAGGAGGACCATCATGAAGCCGTACCGCTACCCGAAACCCTGCTTCGTGGACAACGCCGTCATCGTCGAGACCGACGAATACCGCTTTTACATCAGTATCACCGAATGGATGAACCAGGGCGGGGAATGAACCCCGCCGGGCAGGAAAAGAGCCGCCTTAGCCAACTTGGTTGAGGCGGTTTTTCAGTATCGTCGACGGCCGCCAGGTAACTATCCGGCGGGCCTCTATAGTAATCTCCTCGCCAGTCTGCGGATTCCTCCCGCGCCGATCGGACTTCTCTTTTACCTCAAACTTCCCAAAACCAGCGATTTTGATCTCTTCACCATCCACTAGGGCGTCCTTCACCAGGTCCAACACCTGCTCGACGAGCTCCACTGCCATCTGCCTTGGTTGCCCTTGCTGCGCCATCAGTGCTTCCACAATATCCGCTTTTGTCATACTTACCCTCCTGATCAAAAATCCTGTGCAAGATAGCGCACTTCCATTGAGAAAGGCAAGAAGGAAGGGTCTCTAAAGGTCCTTTTTCTAGGGGCCTGTAGTTTTTTTGGGGCATGAAGCGCCAATTTTGTTGCTGGCTCGCACAAATAGAAGTGAAGGAAAAGAAGGAGATAGAGGGAGGCAAGGGATGTTTAACCATCAGAACATAGAGGCACTTTGGGCGGATATTCAGTGGTTTACCGATCCTAAAAAAAAGGCAGCCGCCAAAGTTATCCTCGAGAAGCTGGACAGCGAAGAGGGCGATATTTCCTCGATCGTCATGTGTAACTGGTCTAAATCCCCACTTGTGAAGGTAAACGTGAGGGATCACACGATCGGCGTGGTGCGCGAAGCTATCAAGCTGGAAGAGGCCATGAAGGTTGGAAACGTGAAATTGTTAACGTACCCGCTGCTCGTGCTCGCCGCCCTGGGCCACGACGTTGGGAAGCTCCCTTGCGGGCACCTGGATCGCCGGCCTGATGAGTACGTGAAACGGAAACACGCGGAGGAGAGCGCGAAGATGTGCAGACGTTGGTTCCGTCCCTTCCTGTCTCCAGGAGAACTCAAACTGGTGGTCGACGCTATAGAGGAGCACCACGACGAACTCGATGATATCCCCCTGGTGGAGCAGTTGACAAAGGCGGACGAAGAAGCCCGCATGAAAGAGCAGGTGGACATGAAAGGCCCTGACTTCAGAGGACGCAGGGCGATCCCGATGGGCAAGGAAGCACCAGGCCTCGGTGAGCCGAAAGCCAACCTGCAGAGGAAAAAGGTTTTTGACCCCGAATCCGAACGGCTACCGTTCTTCACCACCGCGGAATTCCTGAAGAGGCTGGAGCCGCACCTGAACAGGAACAGTGCTTACACACACCTCGGGCCCCAAGCCTTCACCATGAGCGCCCGGACGTATGTAACGTCTTACGGCATCTTCAAGATCATGCGCGAATGGGCGCACGAAGTCGGTTACGGCGCGCAGATCGAGGAGGTGGCGGACTATAACGCTTACCCGGGACGGTTCGACAATCTCATCGCATTCGTTGGCGGGAAGCTGCGCGAGGCGGATGCCCTGGTGGAAAAAGACCTGCCGAACCAGAACTACACCTACCGGAAATTCCAGGTTGAAGAGGGCAAAGACAAGCTGGAGATGTTCTTTACCCCTATCAAGACGAAGGTTTTTCCTTCGGGGATCCGGGCCCTTGAGAACATCAAGAAAGGATCTCTCTTCGCGGACATCAAACAGGTACAACCTGATTTCAGGCCTTGGTAGGCCTTGAGCTGAGAAAAAGGAGGCTTCAAATGCTTAAGAAGACGAGAGAAATGCACTACGCAGCGGCTTTTAAGCTGCCGACTGCGGCGATTACCACCGCCCAGCGCCTGGGGGTGCTTCCCAAAACCCTGCCGCCGCTGGACAAGATCGAGATGGAAGACCGACACTTCCTCGACGCTTTCGGCAGGTGCTATAAAAACACCGGCTTCATCACCGGCGGTCTGGCCGAGCTTTCCCCCTCTAAGAGGGAACAGCTTAAGGGGCCACGAAAGTCACGACTCCAGGGGTGGAAAGCAGGGGCAAACGAGGAGTACGAGCGTTTGTATCTTGCAGAAATTGAAGGCCACGATTATGGCAAAACTATTCGTGAGGTGACCACTGAGTTGAAAGAGCGCCTGTTCCTGACACCTGAACAGCACGGCGAGCTCGACGCGATCCGGCGGGCCGCGAAAGGTAGGATGCAGCGCGAAGTAGCCCGGGACAAAAAGGAGGGATACAGATAATGGAAACCAAAGAACTCACAGCACACCAGCAGATGGCCCAAAGGTGCGGCATTCACCCTAACACCCTCGCTATGTTCCAGCGGCAGAAAGTAGCACCGCGCGACGTCGAGATGTTTACCGAGGAAGATGTGGCGATTCTGCAAAAGCTGGCCACCGTAATGAAGGACCCGGATCTGATCCGGCTGCAGCTAGGCCGGAAGCCGACGGAGGAACGTAAGCGGCTTTTCGCCGAGGCCGACGATTTCAAGCAGTACAAAAACTGGGAGAGGAAGGTGATCAGGATGTTCGTCCTCCAGGGCGAAAAAATGACCAAGGCGAAAGCTATGTCTTACCTGAAATTCCGGTTTGGCAAGGAGCCGACCCCTTCCCTCAAGGCCCGGGTGGGTGTACTAAAGCGCGTGGCCGCGGGAAGGGCTGCCGCAGAGGCAAAAACGGGGGAAGTGTAAACCCATGTGCTCTAGTGTCACACTGATGTGCTCGGGTTCTACACTGAAACACATTGATGTGACACCTATTATTTTTCGATAGTTTAGCTTGGGTCCGAACAAGTCCAAGGCCCCTAGAAGACAAAATCCAGAAAACCATCGTACATCACCATCCCGGCAGGGTTCAGCATCAAGCTGGGTCCCTGCCTTCTTTTTTGACCTGTCGCCACCATTTCGCTTTTTTTACGGAGTCTCCCACAGCCTTAAATAACACGAGAGCCTTTCATGCCTTTTTGTAGATGCCGTAACTGCTTAAAACAGCCATTTGGCCCCAATTACCACCTTCAGAGATTTAATACTGAAGCGTTCCGTGCCTTTTAAGACCAGCACTCCAGACCTTTCCTCAAAATGACCCTCTCACAGCCTTAAATAACACGGGAGCGTTTCATGCCTTTTGCCTCCCGCGCAGGTCCTCCACCTCTTTTCGCCAGGCACCACCCTCCCCACCGAGCATCCCACCGATACCCCTGCTGATCGAAGGAACAGACGCTGGCCCTACCACCGGCCTACCCCAACGGCACCAACACGCGCAGGTCCACCGATCTTCTGGAACGCACAATCCTCAACACCGAGCACCCCACCACCATCGACCCGCCACCTCACCACCGCCGGCACGACAAGAGAGGACGAACGGCGAGATGGCAGGGGAACGAACGGCAAGAGGGGAAGCAGGGGGAGGAAGGGGAAGAGCGAAACGTCGGCGGCTTGTTAGACGCCAAAGTGGAGCGGTAGGACGGCACAGGCAGAACATCAACGGCGCGACGCGACGTCCACAACCCTTTTCGTGAGGCACAACCTCAACACGGAGCATGATCACCAGCAGCAGGTCGAAGGCACAGAGGCAGAGGCGGACAGGCGGCAAGAGGTGGAAAGAATAGATACCACCGGCATCACCACCCTTGTCATCGAAGGAACGAACGCTGGCTTAACCTCCGGCCCACCCCAACCGCACCGACCGCGCGCACGTCCACAGGTCTTCTGGAACGCACAAGCACCAACACGGAGCACGCCGCGATCCTCACCGCAGCCACCGCACAGCCGAACTAGCCACCTCGACACCACTTCGCCCCCCACGCCCTGCTTTCGCAAGGCACCACAGCTGGCTTAGCCCGGGTGTTCACGCAAGCCACAGGCCTACCGCTCTGGCGACGGAGATGGGTGAAGGAAGGCGACTTGCTAGGCGCCGACGCGGCCAGCCCCTCTCTACCACCTCACTTGCCCAACGGCACCACATCGCGCTCGCTCGGCCACCTGCAGCGGCAAGTTGTGGAAACGGTAGATACCTCCTCCTGCTCTCGAAGGCACCGCTACTGGCTTCACCTCCCCTGCTCTCGCAAGGCACCGCCACCCCGCCGCCCTGGGCGTCGACCTCGACCCTCCCTCCCCTGCTCTCGCAAGGCACCAGCACTGGCCTGTCCTCCACCGCTTTCGTAAGCCACCGGCCCTCGCGCCCCCGCGGCGCTCAGCCTCCGCACGCACTCCGAATGCCACAGCTCCTCCCAACGGCACCAGCGCTCACGAACGGGCAGCGGAACAGGCTCTAGCCGGCGGCTGCGGCCGCCGTTGCCGAGCATCTCAGCCACCGCCCGCTCCGGCTGCAGCCTTCGCTCCCCTTCCAGCCTTCTCGCCAGGCACCAGCTCCCCGCCGATCGCCACCACCTCGAGCTCCCGCACCCGGCGCGATCCACGCGCCTCCCCAACTCACTCAACCTTTCACCTGGTACCCACTCCCCCCCCGTCAGGCGCCTCACGCACCTGACGCCAGATCTGGCGTTAGCCCTCCACCCTTCCCGACAGCCCGCCACTCTTCCCGAAGGCCACCACAGGCGCGCCTCCCCGCGCCTCCTTGCCGAAGCCCGCTTCCTCGCCCAGCTGCGCCACCGCCTCATCTCCCTGTCGCGCTGCCGGCGCTCCGTCCACCTCCTCCCCGCCTGCCGCCTTCTCTTACCCTCGCCTCCGGCCGGCCTGCGGGCCGCCCTACGGCTCGAAGGCGCTCGCCCTCCCGCTCGCTCAACCCCTCCCAAAACCTCCAAGCCATGGTTCTCCGTGGGTCCTGCCGGACCCCCTACGAACCATACGACCCCGCGCGTTTTCAAAAATCCCCGCGTTCCCTCTTCCCGCTCCTCCCCCGCGCCCATGCCCGCCTGTCCTCCCGCTTCCTCCGGATCTCCCTCGATCCTTTCCTTTCTCCCGATCCGCGCCCCCCCTGGCCCCCTCCGATCAAGACTCGCTTCCCCAGTCTCTCTCTCCCGATCCGCCCGCCCTGGGTGATCCGGCCCCAGACCCGCGCCAGATCGGCAAAAAAAGTCAAAAATCGTCTCTATTCGCCTTTCTGCCCTCTTTTTTAGGGTCAAATCGGCGTATTTTGAGCGTTTTGGCGGTTTTCGCGCGAGATAAGCCACTGATATTATTGGATATTGTAGGGTGGACTCAGGCCTGAATTATGGGCAGCAATACAACGAAAACACGTAATTATGGGCAGCCTTGCAACAGAAGTGTGTGAGATAGCGGAACTTTTTTGCAAAAAAAAAGGCATGAACCGCTAAAAAGTGTTGCTGGCTCGCGCAATAAAGATCAGGCAGGACGAGAACTTGAAGGCCCAACAGGGCGAGGAGGGTGTGATGAGACAGGTTGAACTCTTAAACGGTAGGAAGGTGAGCCTCGATAAGCACATCCTTTTCGACGGCGGAGATAACGTCAAAATCAACGCGCAGATGGGACATTTGCTTGCACAGCTTCGGCAGGACAAAGACCGCCAGATCATTGCGTATGTTGATGGGATGAGCAGCTTTAGCATTATTCACCCCAATTTTGACCCTACTCGCGACACCCTGGTAGACTTTTTAGGCCTGTGTGCTTGTTCGCCACTCCACCATGCTAAACAAATTATTGACGACTACACGCAAGGGGTGCCGTTCGAAAAAAACACGTGCGGGACCATTTTTTTGACCGGCGGCGCAGGTTATGAAACCGACACACTGCACGAACTCTTACTCCATGAACTCACTAAGCCTTGGATTCTGGGCGTGAAAAAAAGCCCGCTGACAATCGTGCTACACCAAGCCAGTGTCCAATACAAATTTTTAGCCCAAGCCCTGGGCTTTATGGCTAAGACATCCTTTACACAGGTATCTGTCATCGCGTCAACGCAAGATGGGGAAGTTGCTGGAAATACGCTCAACCCGGGAATCCACCGCTTCGGCACCATCGTCATGTGATCGTCAACACTGCACTCAATCTGCACACCAAAAGGCCCTGCTTCCGCGGGGCTTTTGCTTTTCTAGCCCCTGCAATTACAGGTACTTACAATATGATTGTATGGTATTGTATAAACATTGAACACCCCCCTTTTTTCCTGTCCTTTTTATGCACATCTTGAGGTTGTGTGCTCCCTTGTTCTATCTTGCCAACATGCTAATATATTTACTGTATTTGTATTTAAAGAACGTTCTTTAAATTGGCATGTGCAATGCAATATGTATAGCAAGAACGCAAACAGGAGGGTACGAAAATGGGATTTGCAATCGGCACGGCACTCATAAAATACACAATAATCGGCTGTGGCATCGTCCTCGCGCTCGGCTGGAACAGCGCCCTTATCGCCGCACTTATGGTCGGTGGCGTAACAGTCACCCTCTTAAATGTTTAAACTTTGGAAGTTTTCGGTGCCACGGCGCTCTTAGTATCAGACCGACAGACAAGCAAACGAAAGGAGAGCCTTCCTGAAGGTGCTACCCCTCCACGACAAATTTGAATCAATAACAATATCGAGGAGGTAGCACATGCTTTGCCCGATTTGCAACACACCGATGGAAACGGTCCCGGGTTCGGTCGAGGAGACCGCCCATTTCAAGATGTTCACGGAAAAGTGCCCCCGCTGCGGGAAATCGAAGTCGCACACCTGGAAAAAGGCCCAGCCGTCGCGCGGGAGCTCAAGTGGTTACGGCCGGCCGACGAAAGGTAATGCATACGGGGGGACGAACAGATGGGGCCGCTAGCGAAGGTTCTCATAGTTTCTTCCTTCCTGGGGCTTATGGGTTGTGGATCTGGCGGGGGAGACCCCGCCGCTCTTACCGTAGCGTACAGCACGAAATACTCCGAAATGCTGTATTTCTACAACCCGACAGCAAGCTCTGTTGAGGTAGAGGTGCTGGCGACGATCGTCGATCCTCAACCGCAACCCAAATTTAAGCTGGCTCCTGAGGATGTTTACCACACCATCGCGCCTGGTGAGCCGGTCTCTGTGGCCGGTTGCAGCGATGTTATTGCCGGCAGCCAGATCAGGGTGTGCTGGGCGGAGAATTACGAACAGGCCGCATTGTACCTACTCGACCGGATGCCCATCGTGCTGGCGAGAGTGAGGACCTTCGGCGAACCCGGAGAGGTGGATGTTCTTGTGGGGAATTCAGCTAGTTATGAGTGGGGAGGGCAATTCACCGGCACCGATCGGGTTGCTTTTGTACAGTCGTCGACCACCGCCACTTCGACAATCTTAAATGTGGCAGTTCACGAGCTGACGCACGCTGCGTTTCACACCATGACTGGCACGAGCTTGCCACGCTGGCTGGACGAAGCGATCGCCGCGGCAACTGACAAAACTCCATGGCCCTGGGAGTTTGACGGCCTTGGCATTATGGCAACACCACTCGACCGCGCCGGGTATGCTCGGGTCTCGGCGATCGGTGCGCTATTAGATGAGCTAAGCCCGGCATGGCTCCGGAGTGCATTGGTGTCGGATGATCCGATCAGAGGACTAACAGGGCTCGACAAGTCAGTATTTTTCCGGCAATTTTGGCAAAGGCACAAAGATCGGCAGCCGTTTGCGAAGCCTGGTCGGCAAGTCGTGCCGCCATACTCACTGCTCGCGATCCCTGGCTATTTTTCTGGCGAGATCCGGGCTTCGGCTCCGCTCGAACAACTCTAACCCCTCCCTAGAGGACAAAATCAGGAGAATCAACTATGAAAATCGTAAAAGTGCCGACAACTTGCCCCTGCTGCAACCACGAATTTGAGATCGACGTGAACCCCGCGGCTTTACTGGCGAGCGGCCTCAGCGAGGCGAAGTACGCAGCTATCCTCGCCAACACGAAGAAACCCCGCCCAGGCGCGAGAGGTAAGAAAAAACCGCGGAAGCCGAAGGTACAGGTCGAGGCCAGCACCGAGTAAAACAGTCAGTTCCCCGCCACCAGGCCCCGCACTTGGTGGCTTTTTCGTGTCCGCTTTCTGAACACTTCACCCCTCCTGCTCTCATCTTGCCTTTATCTGATAAGCGCAATAAAAACAGCAACATATCAAGACATACCCCCTCCTGTCTACTCAATGAACACCCCGCGCAAAAGCCTAGTGCAAAAACTGAACAGCATACCGGAAATGGTACATTATCCAAACAACATAACACGCTGAAATAACAGTATATTACCAATATAAAGAACGTTCTTTAAATTGGCACACTGGCTGCAATATAGAAGATATAAAGCGAAGGAACGGAGAAGAGAGATGAAAGAACTGGCGCTGATGATGCTGGAAATAGAGATGGAGGCGGAACCGGAGATGGAGCCGGAAGAATAAAAAAAGGCATGAAGTGCTCAAAAAGTGTTGCTGGCTCGAACAATAGATAACAAGAGGAATTAAGAGATTACGCACCGGGCGGACCCGGGATAAGGAGATCAAAAATGAACGGAAAATTCCCGAAATTATTTATCGACATCAAAGGCGATTACGTGATGCCCGCTACCTCACGCTGTGCCGGAGAGGCCATTGTCGTCCAGGCTGCCACTTTGAGCAGTGCATCTTTGGTAATCAGTGAGTGTCGTAGTGAAAACCGTAGTGAGATCCGTAATTCACGCGGGAAACACGAGTTCTACCTCCTTGACGAATTTGGCAGTTTTGGCGGGTTTTGTACTCCAGAGACATACCAATCCATCACCGTAATCGCTGCATTGGCCGGATTTCCTGGACTTGAACCACTCGCATCAGAGATTCGCGCCATGAAAAACCCAACCATGAGGAAAGCTTATGGGATTACAGCCACTTATAAAGCAAAACCGTTAACTCTCAACCAGTTCGTCGATGCTTTGGATTGGTTAGGGAAGTAAGCCACCATTCACTCGCCCCGGACGGATCCGTAAATAAAGGAGAATTGACATGAAAAAGATGAACCTTATCGACGTGGCTTGTGCCGCCCTTATGGAGGAGACACGGGTTCTTCTCGAAAAGAACATCGTGGGAAAATACTTCGCCGTTAGCCATAGCAAATCTGTCTCCTCCTTCATTTGTCTTTCGGCTCTCCCGGCTCTTACGCCGGAGTACCAGGCTGAACTGAGGGAAGCAATCCGCTCTACTCCCAGTGTAGTTGCGATACGGAAAGGGGATGAAAGGTGGCTGGGGCGCTGCTTCAATTGGCCGAAATACTACCTTCTCGACGAATTTGGCAGCTTATGCAGCTCAGGCCACGGAAAGTGAGAGGACAAGCACTCGCCCCGGGCGGACCCGGCCACCTGCAGAAAGGACACATCGCAATGAAGCACCTCGGCCAGAAGATCCTGAAGATCATGAATGACGTGAAGTTCATCCAGAAATCCGGTTTCAACGAAGAGCAGAACTACTCCTTCGTGAAGGAATCTGACATCGCCGCCCAGATCCGCGAGGCCCTGATCAAGCACGGCGTCTGCTTCCTCACCTCCGTGAAGAACAGCACCATCACCCCCGCTCGCGGCGGCTACCTGGCTAAAGTGGATATTGAGGTGACCCTGCTGGACACCGACTCAGGTGAGACCTTCGTGGCTGGCTACTCGGGCACCGGCCTCGACTTCGGCGACAAGGCCGTCTACATGGCGACCACCGGCGCCGAGAAGTATGCCCTCCTGAAGATCTTCCTGCTGGAGACCGGGGATGATCCGGAGAACGCCAAGGGCAAGAAGGGGGAAGCGAAGGCTGTAGCTCCTTCAGCTCCCGCGCCGGCCGCCCAGGTGGAAGAGCAGAAGGTGGAAGAGAAGCCGGAGCAGGTGGAAGTGCCGGCACCGGTGGAGGTTAAGGATGGGGGTGAGATCATATCTGTCCTTCAAGGGATGGGTTTCACGCAGGTGGATAACGACAAGGAGCTGAAGGGCACCACCTACATGCTCCAGGGCGGAGAGATCGTCTGCAGGGCCTTCCGCCGGGCGATGCTGGAAGGAATGGGCTTCAGTTGGGTGCCGGAGGCGAAGGCGTTTAAAAGAGCGGTTTAGGGGTTGGGGGTTGCTGCGCTGTACATAAAACAAAAATTTTTGGAAATTTTCCGCCGTAGTTGTCTCTTATATGTAGAGGCCAAATTTAAGCACTCGCACCGGGCGGACCTGGGAGAAAGGATAAGAGGGAAATGGATATGTACATTATCGCATCGCAATACCACGACAACCTTAGGCTGCTCATGCCCGCGCTCTCAGTTTTCGGGTTTATCATCGTCGTCTTCGTCATCTACAGCTTTAGTGGCACCAACAAGTGGTTGCGCAGGGTTTCAGTTACTGCAGTAGCCGCCTGGATCGCATTGGCCACGTGGGGCTCGGTCAAAAAGGCGAATGATATGGACGACTATGTTCGTTCGGGGAAACAGGCGTCTGACCTGGCAGCCGTTCAAAGCGCAATCGAAGCAATTCGCTCCGATGAGATCCGCGCCGACGAACGCCGCCGGATCGAAGAAGAGAAGATCCGCGCGAAGGTGAGGGAAGAGGTTAGGCGGGAAGAGGCAGCAAAACAGAAGTGAGCACTCGCGCCAGGCGGACCTGGACCAAAAGGAAAACAGTCATGTCAGCTATCGCAATCACTTCGGCAAACGCAGCAATATCCTCGGCAGCAGCCCATACTGCAGAGGTGTCCAGGTGCAAAATAATCATAAAGGGATACGACGCCAAAACCGCGACCATCACGGAGATGCGTGAATATGCGGCTTGCGTGAATACCGTCTATCCGGCTCCCATGACCCCCGACGAGGTCGTTGTCGCTAAATTCATCTTCGTGCTGGCTCTACTCGGCATGGTTGCAGGATTAATCTATTGCAAACGCTCCGAAACCAAAACGACAACGAATTGGGGTGGTGGTTTTACAGTGACCCACGAAAGAAGTAGTGTCGTTGGTTATTTACTTGCCGGTTCTATTGGTTTTGTTGGGTTACCGATTGCGGTGATAGTCGTCGCTGGAATTATGGCGGGCATAATCTGGCTGTTCCAGGGGTAAAGAGCACTCGCGCCAGGCGGACCTGGAGACCATAAGGAGTTTGACCATGAACAAGGTTCCCAACATTCTGGTAGTCGGTGGCACTGAAGCTCAAAGGGCCAAAATGATAAAAGACAAGCTCGCGGCTCTCAAGGCAGCCGGCGAGCGGGCGGTTGTTTACGATCCGAAGGGGGAGCACAGGGAATTTTTTAACCCGACGGCAGACTTCTACGCGATCAGGAATGGTGTCACTGGTACGGGAGTCCACCTTGAAGATCGGTCCCAGCCTGGCTGCCTTTTCGACCTTACTGAGTGGGTGTGTGACGAAGGCCGCCGGCTTGAATTCTTCGACATAATCCAACTTCACAAAGGTGGTTGTCTGCCTGTGCCCTGGTATGAACAGTTACTCAACAAGCTCCGCCTCTTCAAAAAAGACGACCTTATGGCGAGTTTTGAGTATGCTGCGAAAAATAGTGGCGATATTTTAAGCGGCTACATGACGCCAGAAAGAAAGGCCACCAGCTTTGTTTTTATTGGTCCTGGTTGTGATCAGCGGAAAATAAAGAAGGAAAAGCTTTATGAATTTTCCGCAGCGGCCGAGACAGTCGTCAGTTTGGCGAATGAAATTATTAGTTGGAGGAAAGAAAATTCCCATTTTTCATGTTCCCGTTTCACCCATTTTGTTATGGGGGATATGCCCAACACTAAAGACCTCGGCCGATTAGCCAGACTGATTTTGTTCGGAGCGTGCAGTGAGGACGAAAAAAGGGGGCCGCAAAAAGCTGCGGTTTTCGCAACTATGCCCACGTCGTCCCTGCATCTGTTCAAGGTGATTGTGAAGGATCCGACCACCCTTTTCGACGAGATCATCGACCTCGATGCAAAGGAGAGCACTCGCGCCAGGCGGACCTGGAGACCATAAAGGAGAAACACCATGCAGAACTTCGACCAATTCATCGCCGCCGGCCGCAGCAAAGGTTCCACCATCTTCCTGGCCCCTTCCAACCCGCCGGCCATAACTCCGGAGCACCAGGTGGAGCTGAAAGCCGTCCTCGGCGCCCTCCCGAACGTCGTTGTGATGTCGGATCTGGAGCACGAAGGCTCCGCTGAATTCGCTAAGCTGTTTCAGTAGGCTGGCCGCCCTGGGGCAACCCGGGGCTTCGTTTCGAGCACTCGCACCAGGCGGACCTTGGGGAAGGATAAGAGGGGAAATACAAATGATGCAAGGGATCGTTGCTAAAACAAAAATATTGATTTTGGTGGTGGGGCTGCCTGTAACACTGTGGCTTTTTTTGGGAGACCTCTACACCATCGAGAAGAAACGTTCGGCGAAAAAGGTGGCCCTTCAGGCTTATATGACATCTCCCCAATACGTTACCGATCGCGAAGCGAAACGCATCCAGCAGATCAAAGAAGATGAACGCCGCCGGATAGAGGAGGAGAAAATCCGCGCGAGGGTGAGGGAAGAGGTCAAGCGGGAAGAAGCTGCAAGGCAGAAGTGAGTTCTCGAGCCAGGCGGACCTGGAATAAAGCTGGAGGTGTTATGGAACCCCGCATCGTAAAGTTCAACGGCCACAAAATAAACATAAACAGAAACCTGCTTTTCGACACCGAACTGCACAATCACAATGAAGTTTTAGCAGATGTGAGTACGATCGTTGCTCAGCTCCGGCATGACACCCAAAGGAAAATGATCATCTGCGACGAGCACCTGGCTATACCGTTAACCGCCGAAAAAGAGGATATTAGGAAGGTGAAGCCTGACTTCTTTGACCCGAACCACGACACAATTCTTGACATGAGCTACCTGCCCAAGGATTACTCGGTGTTTGGTGGCCTGGATGGGCTCAACGACTACGCGGTAGGGGTGCCGTTCACGGAAGCTGTCAAAAGCGACAACGGGACGATTTACCTCTCTGGCGGTAATGACTACAATTCCTATCTTATCCACCAAGCTTTGCTGTACGAAATTACGATGCAGTGGCTGGAAGGGGACGAGACGGTGCCTCTCACCATTGTTTTATTTGATCACTCAAAATACCCGCTTCTCCGGGCCGCCCTGGAAGCCAAACACATTTCAGTTATTGCCGAAGCCGCCTACGACGAAGTCGGTGGCTACAAGTTAGACGGATGGGACAAACTCCGTCGGTGCTTCGGCAAGGTTATTAAGGAGAAGGATTACGAAGAAAAGAGCACACGCGCCGGACGAATCCGGGAAGAGAGGTAATAATCATGCGTCTGATACTTATAAACAATGCGCTGGTGCGGCTTAAATGCGAAGTGACGACCGAACAGATGGAGAGGTTGGCACAGTGGATAGAAACCGGCTACCACGGTGTCTACGACGATTACCTTTTGGATGCTGAAGTGAACCCGGAGGGTTACAACACCTTCGCCTATACTCTCTACGGCATTGTTGAGGTCGAGAAGTTCGATGAGGATCCGCGGATGACAGATGAACAAGAAACTAATTGCGAATGGCTCGTTGTGGAAATGGGAAAAGACGGCGGTAAGGTGATAGTTTTCGCTCTCAAAGGGGAAAAGGAAGACTCTTACACACATCTTGGACTCTACTCCTCGCCCACCGACGTGTTCCTGGACCTGGAGAGCGACGACTCATTGTTAGACAGCAGCTGGGTCGACAATGCTACTCCGGGGGCACTTTGTGTACTAGCACCTGCGCCGGATTCCGCCAAAGTGTCCGCCATCTTTGACGAAATTGCCCAGCGGCTCCGGAAGCAAAAAGTTAAAGCACTCCCCGTCACGGTGGTGGTTACTGGAATCGACAAGCAGATCCTCCCGGGCTTAGATGACATGCTGATGCTTAGCAAATACAAAAGTGTCACGCGGGTTATCGTCTAACCTCACCCGATCCACAAGAAACGCCACCGCCCCGGCCTCCCGGGGCTTTCTTTTTCCCCTTCCCCTCTTTTCACCCTCCTCGAACCATAAAACCTCCAAATTTCGTTTTTAACGGGATTTTACCCTCTTAACCCTCACACCCCTACGTGCTTTAGCGAGATTGCGGCAGGAAGCGGCCGTCTGCTTCGCCGCTGCTGTGATTCATAAGCTGGGATCTGGTGCGGTTTCGGGGTGTGTGGAGCTTCCGGAGATATTGAAGGTGGCCCCGTGATTTGGCGGGAAATTGGCGATTACCGCTCCTCCCACCACCGCCATGCCACCTTTCGCGTCTTGTGGTAGTCCCGACAGATGGTTTTGAGCCAGTCCCGCGACCTCACCCCGGGGCGGTAGGTGCTGTCGGCGCGTTTGCTCACCACACCCTCAACGCCGTGGGCGCAGGCCATCTCGAAGAACTCAGGGCCGTAGCCATTCTGAAAATCGACATAGCGGAGGTTCCAGGCTTCCCCCTGGACCAGCCCGCGCAACAGGGCCTTCCTTTCCTCCAGCGGCTCCCAGCAAAGGTTCTGGCCGTTGAGGTGCAGCAGATCGAACACGTAGTAGGCGAGGCACCCCTGATCCCGCTTCGCTACGGCGGTCTGCAACGATCCAAAGCAGGATCTCCCGGTCTCGGTCATCACCACGAGCTCTCCATCGACCCAGCAGCTCGTCGCCGGCAGCTTCCTGATCTCCTCGGCGATCGCGGGGAACTTCTCGGTCCAGCGGAACCCGCGGCGGGTGAAAAAGTCCACCTGGTCGCGCACCTGGTCGAAGCGGCAGAGGAGGCGATAGCCGTCGTGCTTCAGCTCATGGAGCCAATTGTCACCCTCGGGTGGCCCGGTAGGTGAGAGTGTGGCCAGCATCGGCGGGATCAGGTCTGGGAGGTCTTGGGAGTCCATGCAGACATTATAGCAAAGGGGGGGACAACTAACCGTCTTTATGGATTTCTTGATATTTTTCGACAAGGGTATTTACCAGCGTGGCATCCTCGGCCGCCTTCGCGATGGCAATCGCTGCGTAACCCGACAATGTTGTAGAAGCCTCAAGGATGCCGATCACATGTTCAGGCAGATAATTGCTAACCACTTCATTTGTGGAGTTTCTGGCCTTAACTTGGATTGCTCCGCCGTGAGTGAAATCGTTGAGGTTATTGTAAATACTCTTTTTAAGAACCCCCAGTGTCCCGCAACTGAATTCTTTATGTTTCTCAAGCTCCTCGATCAATTTTCCTACCCCTGCCGGACCCTTTCCTTTCAGGAAGTCGGCAATCTGCTTCTCTGAAGCACAATGGTGGACCCATACCCCTCTCACGTATGTTTCGAATTGGGGGCGAACCAGGGCGAAGGCTGATCCGATCACACCTTGGCTTACAAGCACATGAACCCCTTGGTGGTGTTCCATCGAGAGGTGCTGCAAAGCCAAGGCAACGCGAAGACGATTCGAGGTGAGAAAAGACACGCCGTTGATAAGAGCAGCGGATTCACCCATCCATTGTTCCGCCCTGTCGAGTGCGACCTCCAGTTGAGGCAATCTGCTGCCGCACAGCGTCTTCAGGTGTTCAAAATTGCCCAACGGAATCGAGTTATCCATGCCTTACCTCCGGGGAAGCTCAGGTTCAATTCCCAAGGCCTCCCAAATCTGGTGCCAGCATCGCCGCCGACAGCGCCCTGCCACCGCGCCAACATCTTTTCTTCCAGGGACCAAAGCTTTACTTGCCTTTAGCCATTAGCCGCGCCTATCACCCGCGCCTTTCTTTCCCATAGTGCCTATTGAGCATAAAGGGGGGATAGACGAATAGCAGAGAGAAGAGATCCAAGTCCCCTAGAGAAAGAAATCCGGGAGATGCATTCGACCCGGGCCACCGCCGCGCCAGCGGCCAAGCCATTCCTTTACCGAATAGACCGATAGGCCTCACACCGCCGTCGGCGCCATTACTGCTGCAGCTGCCTCACCAAAGCCGAGGTGTTCAGCAAGGGCCACAGCGATCAGGATTAAGGGAGGATCCACCAGGTACTCCACCGCCCCATGGCAGCAGTACGCGCAGGGCCACCGCTCCCGACCGCAAGCCACCATCACCTATTCCCGAGCATGCCTCACTATGAACACAGCCACCAGAAACCCCCTCTGAAATCCCTCCAAAACCCCTCTTCTCTTCCGCCCCGCCAACCCCTCACATATCGAGAAGTCCACGAATATGGACCTTCGACCGCCTGTAACGCACCAGCCACTGCCTTCGATCAACGGCAACAAACCATTTCTGGTGCACGACTCACTGCCCTAGACCGAAGTCACCTCCCCCTCGAGCAGCTGCACCGCCTCACGATCGCCAGCCACCCCCGCCCCTCTCTTAAAAGCCCACTGGAAACCAACCTGAACGACGGTGGTGATGACGGGAAGGATCTCGCCCTGGGGGATGCAAGAGCGCCAGGTAAGGCGACTTGCTAGGCGCCGGCCTGGTGCGGGCCCTGCCACCGAAACCGGGACGTAGGACATGAAATGGGGGAGGTCGCTGAAAAAACGCACCTGGTGCATTTTTGTTGTCGGAATTTTCCGCGCCGATGCCGTCTATATCTATGAGGGAGAAAAAAGTTTGCCGATTTTCCCGCGAATCCGCCGTCTATAACAGTAAGGGGAAGCGACATCTACCCAAACTCAAACAAAAGGAGAATGCCATGGGTAGAAAACACGCAGTCCTCACAATCGTCATAATCGCCAACATCATAATGGTAGCCGTTTCCCTAATAATGGTAGCCGTTTCCCTACTGAATGTGGTTGGCATGGTGCCGCCATTGGTCATGTTGTACTTCATGCCCGTCCCTTTAATCGTTATGGTCTTTCTTTTTTGCCTACTGATCTTTTCGACCCGCACTCCCGACATCCCCGGAGCTGAGGCCAACCGGGAGCTCATGCAGATCCGGATCAAAGACGGCTCCACCACCTTTGTTTTTGAGCCGACCGCCGAAGGCGATGTGCTCCGCGAGGTCGAGATGAAGATGGGCAATCGCACCTTCGTCTACGCCTGCACCGAAGAAGAGAAGAAGGATTAACTGATAACCAAAATAGGAGAGCTTAAGAGCACCGCGCCTCCATTTACCCCAACCGCACAACGGAGGAAGTATGAAGAAGATCATCGCAGCAGCAATCGCAGCACTGGCCCTGGCAGCACCGGCGTTCGCAGAGGAATCAAAAGTAACGCCGCCGGACATGAAGGTCTACCCGTACGTGTGGGAGAAGAACCCTGAACTCACAGAGAGCAACGCCATCAAGATTTACCGTACCGTCGACCGTGACACCGGCGTCCTTTGCTACGTCACCAACCACGGCGGCATCAGCTGCCTGAACGAGCCCAGTTTGAAAAAGACCGCCAAAAAAACAACCGTCCTGGACATGGTGGGCCTGAGATAACCAGCCCCTCTCGACCCCTCTTGCTCCCCTCTGGTTGGACACCAGGGGGGATTTTTTTGTTCTCGCCTAAGTTATCTTCGCTTGGTAAACACCAAGAGCCGGTCCACCGCGGCAATGATGGGTTCCGGATCTTTATAGCTCGAGTAAGGCGAAACCCGCACGACGCCACCTTGTAAAATCTCGTCGATCGTAAGCTGCGCATTGGCTTTCGCACTGTTGTACGTTTCCACAGCCTTATCGAACTTGACTAGCTCCCGCTTTTTGAGCACCCTTCTGAATGCCGAGAAGTCCGGGTCGCAGCCGGAGTGGGGATATTCCCTTTCCTCCCGCAGAACCCGGGCTAAAGCATCGGCCTCTTTGTTGAAGACCTCGATGTGGCGGTTTCGCGTGTCCCTGTCTGTTGCCAGGAGATGGGCGACGATGGCTGTGGCAAAGGAACCTGCGATAGCACCGAGCGAAAAGCTTCCATATTCGATTGGCATCTCAATCTCCCGAAGCAGCGATGTTAGAAAGCCGCACTATATAACTGTTATTGGTTGCTGTCAAAAAAGCTCCGACCATTACGGTGCTCGCCTTCTGGAATCCCTCTTCAACCCATCTGAAACCATCCAGATCCCCTAGAAGACAAAATCAGGGCTTTTACAAAGCCCGTCCTTCAGCCAGATCTGCCGGCGCCAGTTATCGACCGGAGGGGAGTATGGCCGAAAGGAGCGATAGCGAGTGCAGGGCATGGCTTACCTTCACCTTCGCAGACTGAGGAGCGAAGCGACGAAGGCTGCTCCACGGCCTCACTTAGAACCAAACTAAAAACACTCTTTTCACAAAGGGTCCCCGTATCCCTAGAAAACGAAATGGGAGCATTAGCAGGACAAGGCACAGGGCCACCTCATTCCTTCCAGCTGCCATCACCTGTTCCCGAGCATCAACCGCCACCAGGTCGAAGCCACCACCCTCTAAAGGCCCCTCTGAAATCCCTCTGCCTCTTAAGCCTCTCACCTCGATCATCAGAAAGCGCAGGGCCACATCTCCCGATCGCAAGCCGCCACCCTCCTTCCCGAGCACTACACCGCCTTCGATCACAGCCACCGGTTCTCCATCTTCACCTCAACCACTCTGGCAACCCTCTTCATGCCCTCCCCTACCCTCTCATCCCTCTCAAACCACACTTGGTATGGCCGCCTAGTGATCAGCACGAGCTCGAACGCAAGGCAGGGAAGCGCAGGGCCACCATCACCTCAACGCAAGCCACCACCTTCTCCACCGAGCACCTTCACCATCTTCACCCACGGCACCGGTTCACCCCTCCCTCTAAACCCCCTCTGAAATCCCTCTGGCCTCTCGACCCCCTCACTGGACCCTGACTGAACCACACCTCACTCAGCAGCAGGGGTTGAGACTCGCGTAAAGGTTGATGAGGAGGATCTGGAGCGTAAGGCAGGGAAAGCAGGTCAATACACCACAACCACACTTTACCCCTCTTTACCTGGCGGGGATGATGGCATCGAGCTGGATCGTGGAGCCGAGGAGGATAGAGCGGAGTGGAGTGGAACGGGTGACCAAAGGGAGCAAGTGAAACGGAACGGAGCGGGGCCTCTGGGACTGACCTTTTATACTGCGTTCTATATTATTAAAGATTAGATTTATAGCGCAAGAATTCTGAAGCCCTCCCGCGGCGGCTTTTGAAGACGCAGACGCGATCTTAAGGGACGCAGCGGCGGAAACGAGGCGATTTGCACCCAGAAATGAGGCATTCTCGCCCGGATCGTGGGTTGCGCGAGAATCTAATCTCTTTATAGCGCAATAACTCGTCAGACGGAGGCCTCGAGGCGGATAACGAGGGTCAGAACCGCCCTTCTGACGAGGCTTCCCGGGCAGTCAGCACGGGGGGAGGAGGAGGCAATAAGAGGCGCTGGGAGGGTCTGGAATTATTGCGCAGGGGGTGGTTTTGGAGAGGCGGGCTGAATGGCCAATGTGGACGAGTGTGCTCCAGTGTATTCGAATGTGTCAAAGTGTGCAGTTGGATCGACATTAATGTGACATTCCGTCGCATTGGGTGGATCTGGGCAAGAAGAAGGCCCCTGCCGGGTGTTGGAGGGGCCCTTGAGAGGGGTTACTTGCTCTTGCGGTAGAAGTCCTGGAGATCGAGGTGTCGGAGGAATTTTTGGTAAATGACGAAGAAGCCGTAATTGGATCCGAGGATGCTCTTCTGCTTTTTCAGGTCCCTGGCGAAGCTGATCACCCCTTGGATCTGGGCTACGGTCAGGGACTCAAGATCCTTCCTCAGCTCATCCGGTGAGGTAGTTATCCGCTTCGCCACATCGCTACCGATCCCGACCACGCAGTTGATTTGCTTTTCGGTGGCCATCGGTTTCGGGAGCATGTCGGCCGGGAGGACCTTCCGAATCGTCGCGATCATGTACTGGATAGACCTGACCGACATACCGTAAGTCTCGGCAATGTCCTGGGCGTCGATTTCGTTCCCAGCCATCATTTCGTCGGCGAGGAATTTCCTGATTGCCTTCGATTTCTCGCTCATGGGTCTCGCCATGTTACACCCCCTGCGGCACAATGCGCTCGAACAGGCGCAGGCCGTTTTCCATGTCTACGCTCGGTATGAACCGAGGCTTCGGGCAGTCAACACCAAGTTCGAATTGCCTGGGATTAAAAAGGGAGACTATGTGCCCAGCGAACTCCCCTCGAGGGGTTCTGCACTTCATCTCGTAGTTTCTCAGCCCCATGATGTCGGTTGCCGAGACGTTCCTGGTGCTGGTCTCGCTCATCGTCATGTCTCCGGCGCGATGGTTGTGGGTTTCGGCCTTCTCGCCCCACATCTTGGAAAACTCGTCGGCGCTCTCCTCGTCGTTGCCGGTGCTCATCACGATCACGCTACGGAGGTTGGTCTGGAGTTCCTTGCGGTAGTCCACGGAGCTCTCCTGGTCGATCTGCTTGATGCTCTGCAGACCCATAAAGATCCAGAACCCGGCGGAACGACCCTGCGCGAGAGCATCGGCAAACGCTTCGAAAATGGCGTGCCGGGCTTCGTCGATCAGTACCAGGCAGGGACGTTTGATCTGGCTGGTCGACTGCACCTGGCCCGCGAGGGTCAGGATCTCGGAGAGCTGGAGCTTTGCGAGGGTGCGAGCATCGCCCCCCATGGCCATGGACGGCAGCAGGTTCCAGACGATCTTATTCGTGGAGTAGGCCTCCACTACCGACAGGTCAGGGGTGTAGGTGTTCAGCATCTTGGCGTAGCTGCCGGTGCCCATCTTTTCGTAGAACATCCTCGTGCCAGACACGTTCTGCTCGTAGATGTCGGGCTTCCGCTGCCAGTTCATCAGGATGTTCTCCCAGTACACCCGGGACTCGTAGTTACGGGTCTCGTCGATCAGGGTTTGCATCGCATCCGGGCGCAGTAGGGCGATGTATTTGTCCCTGGCTGAAAAAGCCTTGCCGGTGCCGTGCATGGCGTAGTTTAGGTTCCGGATGTACCCCTCCTGCACCTTAGCCCAGAAGTCGACGCTGTTGGCAACCTTTCCGCTCGATGCACGAAGCTCCGCGATCGTCAGGTCCTCGGGAGACTTGATAGAGACGGAGGGGTTATACGAGCAGGTGCCCAGTTCGGACATCCAGCCGGATTCATTCCTCATGGCAGTGGGGTTGAAGATGATGAAATCCTTTTCCCGGCCACAGTGGCAAGCCGTCAGGTACGCAGCCTTCAGCAGGTCCTCGTCGCCTTTGAAGTCGAAGGAGAAGATCGGCCACCCGTTGCGAATGAACTGGCAGACCACGTTTGACATCAGTACCGTTTTACCGACGCCGGTTGTGCCCAATAGGAGGGTATGAGTGGAAAGATCCTCCTCGTTGAGGTAAATGAGGCGCTTGCCGGCGGGGGTGTCCTCGACAGCAAGGAAGACTTCCTTCCCGCGAATCTTCCGTCCTGCAGCATCGTAAACGTCCTTATCGCGGAAAGGGTTTCGAGTCATGAGTTGAGAAATAGGCTGGGCCATGTGTGGACCTCCTTTTAAATTTGGTTCTCAATGGTATAGACGGCGAAATTTCGGGAAAATCGGCAAAAAAAAGGGCCCTCCGAATTTTGGTGTGGAAACCAGATAGGTGACAAAAATGTTTGAAACGAAAAATGGTGTGGAGCCTTTAGGGTTTGTTGTGTTAATATCTGGACAAAGATTAATAACTCACAGAGGGGGA
>Ga0209317_1000395_pt1 | contig 54008 bp, 52 predicted proteins | sample RifGroB2_FD_183994 | JGI IMG/M metagenome (GOLD analysis project Ga0209317, IMG submission 183994) | Soil microbial communities from Rifle, Colorado, USA - Groundwater B2 (SPAdes) (version 2) | ecosystem: Environmental > Terrestrial > Soil > Unclassified | place: Rifle, Colorado | collected... | reverse complement strand
AAAGAACCCCGCTGCATCAAGAGAAGACCTAAAAGTTATCAATTGCTAACATCACCAAGACGTGAGATGAAAGAGATCCCTCACCGGAGCAAATACCATGCTGGAACCCCTTAAACTAGCGCCATTCGGGACAGGCACCTGCGGAGCCAGTCCCCTACGCCGCATCCACCTCGGCTGACAGCCGGTCCAGATCCGCCTCATTGTAGAGATAATGCTCGCCGCAAAACTCGCAGGTCACCTCGGCGCCGTGCTGCTCTTCCCGCATGGAATGGAGTTCCTTCTTCCCCATGGAGAGGAGCACCCGCTCGATCCGCTCGCGGCTGCAACTGCAGGCGAAGCCGAGCTCCCTTTTCTCGATGGTGTCGAAAGGGATCTCGGAGAAAAGCAGCTCCAGAATCTCCTCCGGGGTCTTGCCGCTTTTCAGCAGCTCGCTCAAGGGGGGGAGCTGTTCGATACGGGTCATCAGCTCTTCGACCACCTGCGGGTCGACCGGTGGCACAGCCTGAATGAGGAAGCCGCCGGAAGCGGTCACGGTGCCGTCCGGTTCCACGAATTCGGCAAGTCCCACAGCGGAGGGGATCTGCTCCGACTCGACCAGGTAGAGCGCCAGGTCTGCCGCGATCTCGCTCGAATAGAGCTGTACGGTGCCGCGGTAGGGGGCCTTCAGGCCCAGATCCTTGGCGACCGTCAGAAATCCAGCCCGCCCGAGCGCCTGCGCCACATCTAGGCCGCCGTCGGGGCGCAGCAGGTGCACCTGCGGCACTCCCACATAGCCCCGGACGCTGCCGTCGCTGTCCGCCTCGATAAGGATCTTTTCCAACGGTCCGTTCCCTTCGAAACGGAGCGCCACCCGCTGGCCGGTCTTCAGCATGGCGCCCAGCAGGGTTCCTGCCGTCAGCGCCCGCCCAAGTGCCGCCGTCGCGGTGGGAAGGGTGCCGTGCCGTTTGCAGACTTCATCGACCAGGCCGGTGGTGACGCAGGCAAGTCCCCTGACGCTCCCCGACTTGGCGATGACCCGCACCAGATAATCCTTCATAATACTACCCCCACGCGGCCGGCGATCTCGCCTTCCTGCAAAGTCAATTTTTTCAGTGTGACGAAATCCCAGATGTTTATACCCTTCACCCGGTAGGCGAAGAGTTGGGCAAGCCTCGGCACCTGTGTCAGGTCGCAGCTGATCAGGTCCCCCGTGCAGCTTAGGAAGGGGATCCGCTCCACCACCTTCCTGGTGAGCCAGTTCAGGTCGATGGGGGCCACCTTTTCCAGCTTCAGAAAAACGCATTTTCTGGCCGAGCTGAACTCCATCCCCTGCACGGTGAAGGTGGCGGAAAAGGCGATGGGAAAGGGGAGCAGCCGCTTCTTCACCTTGCCGGTCAGCTCCCCGTAGCCGTCGAACATGGCGATGGACAGCTCCAGCAGCTCGTCGTCCAGCGCCCGGCTCAGGAATTCGCGCTGCAGGTAGGCCTGCGAGATGCGGAACTCCCTCCTGATCAGCAGGTCCTTCAGGCTCTGCTCCTTCACCAGTTCGATGAGGGCGGGATCCTTCAGCCTGCTCTTGATCCTGTCTAGAATTTCCATCGCTTTACTCCATTGACTGGCGGCAGCTCGGCCGTTTTACACCAGCCCGGTGGTGAAGTTGAACTCGGAGGCGCCCTGCACGCCGAGCGCCTTGCGGTAGGCCCCCAGCGCCCTTTCCCGCTCCTCCGGCATCAAATGCGCCAGGTCGAGCAGGAATGAGCCGCAGCCCATCTGGCGCAGGTCGTTCCGGTACTGGGTGAGGGCAAAGGGGGTCTGGGCGCTCACCACGGAGAGATGGTCCTTCACCTTCACGGCATATACGTCGCCGCGGTCGGAGGTGAGTGGCGCGTCCCCCTTGATCTCCTTGATGGAGATCTTCGAGGTGATGACCGGCACCTGTGCGTACAGGAGCATTCCGCGGGTGATCTTCAGGTCGCTGGCCAAAAGTTTGGAGATATTTTCCCGGTCGTCCTCTATGTAGAGGGTAGAGCGCACCGCACCGAGTTCGTGCCAGGTGAGTAGAGCCTGGCTGTTCAGCGAGAAGAGCCGGTAGTCGGTGGAGAGCTCCGCCTCGGTCCCCTTGAAGAACTGGAAGTGGGAGAGGTTGGTAAGCTCGAAGCGTTTGAAGCCTGCCCGCATGATCAGCTCGACCGCATCCTTGAAAAAGGGGAGGTCGGCTTCGAAGATGATGAAGGGGAGCTGCCAGATGACGCCGTTCTCGGACCCCTTGAGCTTTCTGGCAAAGGGACCGAACTGGTGCATGTTGGCCTTCGAGACCGGCAGGATCACGGCGTCCACGATGTCGCGGTGCAACTCATGCCAGTCCTTCACATGCTCGATCTTGACGGCCAGCTCATCCTTCCCCTTACACGCCACGTGGCGTCTCGGGACCAGGGCGGCCATGGCTGTCTCGCGCGACTGGGCGCTTCTCTCTTTTAGCGCCCCCAGCGACTGTTCGGCGAGCCAGAGGTAGAAGTTGCGCCGGATCTCCTTCAGTTTCGGCGACGGTATCAGCAGCGCCGGGAAATCGGGGGCGCTGAGCCCTGCCAGGCTGAACTGGGTGTCGCCGGTCTTGGAGAACTGCGACCTCAGTACCCCTTCCATGTCGGTGGAGCGGGAAGCCTCCAGGGGACCGACTTCAAAGGCGGTCTGGAACTGGGTGCCGAGCACCTCCGCCTCGATCCTTAGCGACTCGCCTGCGTGGGTGAGCCTCAGCGTACAGGGGATGCTGTCTCCCTTCGCCCCGTCGAGCCGCTTGATGCAGGCGTTCTCGCTCATGGTGAAGGCGGTCTCCGAGGAGACCTTGAACACCGAGTCGCCGAGCTTGAAGGGAAAGGGCGAGGGGGTGGAGACCAGCGTGTTCTCCCTGACGCTCATCACCTTCTTGTTGCCGATGAAGAGATCCTTCACGGTGAAGGCGCGCCCGGCCATGTCGGTCTTCGGCTGCACCCTGACGCGGTCGCCGACGTGCAGGTGGTCCCGCGTATCGAAGCTGATCCGGTTGCCGCGGATTTCCCTGATGTCGCCCAGGTAACGGCCGGTGGCGCCCTTTATGGACGGGGTGGAGATGTCGGTCGGCGCATGCGAGGCGAGGAACCCCTTGGTCGGCACACGGCCGAAGGAGAGCTTCAGGAGCGTCTTCGCTTCGGCGACCGCCTCCTCATAGGAGCCCTCCGGGGCGTCCAGCACCATACGGTAGGCGCCGATCACGCTCGCCACGTATTCGGCGGACTTCATCCTCCCCTCAATCTTCAAGGAGGCGACGCCGGCTTTCACCAGCTCCGGGACCATCTCGATGCTGGAGAAGTCGTTGGTGGAGAGGTAGTAACCTTCCTTCCCCTTGTGCTTGTACTGGCGCCGGCAGGGCTGCGCGCAGCGCCCGCGGTTGCCGCTGTGACCGCCCAGAAAAGACGAGAAGTAGCACTGTCCGGAAAACGAGAAGCAGAGAGCGCCGTGGATGAAGCACTCGATCTCCGCTTTACTGGCGGCGACGATGGTGCTGATCTCGTCGATGTGCAGCTCGCGCGCGAGCACCACGCGCTCGAAGCCGAGCTCCTCCAGCTGCCGGACGCCGAGCGAGTTGTGGATGGTCATCTGCGTCGAGGCGTGCAGCGGGATGCCGGGGAAGAACTCGCGGGCCAGGCGCGCCACCGCCATATCCTGCAGGATGACGCCGTCCACCCGCATCGCCTCGAGGCTCGCCAGGGTGTCGATAAGCTGGGGGAGTTCCGACTCCTTCACCAGGGTGTTCAGGGTGACGTAGAGCTTTTTGCCGTGGCTGTGGGCATAGGCGGTCATCCGGTCCAACTGTGAAAGGGAGAAGTTCTTTGCCTTGGCGCGGGCCGAGAAATCCCTGAGGCCGGCGTAGACCGCGTCCGCGCCTTTTTCCATGGCGGCGAAGAACGCCTCGAGTGAACCTGCGGGAGCGAGCAGCTCAGGCTTTCTGGGGGGAGTTACTTTATTAGTAATTGACATCCGCCTAGAGTACCGGAAGGGGGGAAAAGGGTCAAGCGGGATCGTCCGGCACTTTAATGATAAAATCGGCAGGTACAGAGGCCTGTAATTCGTAGGAGCGGCATTCCTGCCGCGATGGGTTTCGAAGGGAAGATCGCGGCAGGAATGCCGCTCCTACGTCGAATGATTCCGGCTACTTTCCCTGCATCGGCAGATACTTGTAGCGTGCCTTTTTCTTCGATACCTTGGCAAGAGTCATCAGATCCGACCGGGAGATGGTCCAGAAGCCATCCCCCTTCTTCAGATCGATTTCCCCAGTAACGAACTCGGTGCCGGACATTCCCCCCTCGAAACCGAGGCGCGCCCGCACCACGGCCGCCCGCGGGCTTTTCAGGGAGACCCGGGCATCCTGCATCTTCTCCCAGCAGCAGGCAGGCTTGCGGGTCCCGGCGGCCAGTCTCTCGGCAAACTGCTCCCGGCTTCCCTTGCCCGCGGTCCGCTGGTAGAGGTCGTCGTATCTGCCGTCCCGCCAGAGGTCGAGGATCAGCTCGAAGTCCCGCAGCACCTCCTGCTCTGTTGCCGTGCGGTTTCCTGTTCCGGCCGTGCGCGTGCTATCCTTCGCCGGGCTTGCGCGTTCTACGGCCGGCGCCGGGGCGAACGAGAATATGACCAGTAGAAGTGTTAATAGTGTTACCAAGCGCATTAGGAACCTCCCCTGAAAAGTCGAACGAGCCAAGCATACCGTAAAAGGCCGGGGAGCGCGAAGGCAGGGGGGCGAATTTCCGAGGGAGAATGAGGATTAGTAGGGATAAGCTGGGAAATTTGAGATCATAAACAGCAGGCTAGGAGGAACGCGCTGTCTTTCGCCCCGCAGAGACCCGTCAGGGGAGGGGGCAGGGTGAAGTCGGAAGGTGCCGATAATTATGGCACCGTCGTCCCCCTCCCTGTCCCTCCCCCTCCGGGGGCGGGAACTTACCATTGAACCTGTGTCGTTACAAGGTCTTGTCGGCGGCCGCGGCGAACAGCTTCAGCTTCTCCATGAGGGCGGCGAATTTCTTCGGCTTCAGCGACTGCGGCCCGTCGGAGGAGGCCCGCTCGGGGTCCGGGTGCACCTCGATGATGAGACCGTCCGCCCCCGCCGCGACGGCTGCGAAGGACATGGGGGCGATGTAGTGATAATTCCCGGTCCCGTGGGAGGGATCGACCACTACCGGCAGATGGGTCTTCGCCTTCAGGACGGGGATGGCGGAGAGGTCGAGCGTGTTGCGGGTCGCCGTCTCGAAGGTCCGGATGCCGCGCTCGCAAAGGATCACGGACTGATTCCCCTCGCTCATGATGTACTCGGCGCTCATCAGGAATTCCTGGATGGTCATCGACATGCCGCGCTTTAAAAGGATCGGCTTGTTGATCTGCCCCACCTTCTTCAGCAGGGCGAAGTTCTGGGAGTTCCTTGCCCCGATCTGGAGCATGTCCGAGTAGGAGGCGACCAGCTCGACCGACTCGGGGTCGATCACCTCGGTGACGAAGGGGAGACCGGTCAGGTCCCGCGCCTTGGCCAGCAGCTTCAGCCCCTCCTCCTCAAGCCCCTGGAAGGAGTAGGGGGAGGTGCGCGGTTTGAAGGCCCCGCCGCGCAGCATCTGGGCGCCGGCGGCCTTGACGGCCAGGGCGGAGGCGATAATCTGCTCCTCGCTCTCCACAGAACAGGGGCCCGCCATGACGATCAATTCCTTGCCGCCGATGGCAAGGGTGTCGGAGATCCGCACGATGCTCGACTCTTTCTTCAGCTCCTTGGAGGCGAGCTTGTACGGCTGCAGGATCGGGACCACGCTCTCGACGCCGTGCATCGACTCTATCGCCTGCAATACGCTCTTGCCCCGCTCGTCCCCGACGGCGCCGATCACGTCGCGGGTGGTGCCGTGAATGATGTGCGGGGTGTACCCCAGCTCCTTGATCCTGTCAGTTACTGCATCCCGGTCCCTGGCGGCCGCTCCCGATTTCATGACTACGATCATAACTTAGCTCCCCTTGTACCCCCCGAAAAGCGAAAGGGCCGGAAGGATTGCCCCCCCGGCCCTGTGCATCTATTGATTATCGGTCTGAAACCGCAAAGGGGGGGAGGATCCTGTCCGCCCCGGCTTTCGGTTGGTAAATTTAGTTCCAGCTATCCTAAATTACACCTCTGCCCGGGGAGACGGCCTAAAGTAAAAGCCGCACCAAAAGTAGAAGTTAGTAAAGGAAAGATAGCCGGTGTTGTTCATGAAGTTCTAATTGCCACTTTGCCGCGCAGTTGTCAAGAAAAAACTGGCCCGGCCCCGGCATCAAGTTGTTTGACAATGCGCAGCCTTTCCGCTAATTTGGGCAGAATGCAGGAGTGGCTCGTCAATTACGGTTTTTATTCCCTGTTTCTCCTGAGCTTTCTCGCCTCGACCTTGATTCCGCTAGGCTCGGAGTGGCTTTTGGTAGCCATGATCCTGGGCCGACACGAGCCGTTTGCGGTGGTCGCCGTCGCCACAGCAGGCAACTACCTGGGGGGACTCAGCACTTACTGGATCGGCCTTTACGGCGGAGAGTTCCTCCAGATGCGGGTGCTCGGCATGGACCAAAAAAAGAGGCTGAAGGCGGAGAGCTTTTACGCCCGCTTCGGCTCTTATTCGCTGCTCTTCAGTTTTCTTCCGGTGGTCGGGGACCCGCTCTGCCTGATCGGCGGATTGCTGCGGGTTCGCTTTCTCCGCTTTTCCCTGCTGGTCGTCTCCGGCAAGCTCGCCCGTTACGCTGCGGTCGCCTGGCTCACACTGCAGGGCGCGGCTCTCTGACTTACGGAGGTTTGATGCTCAGTTGTACCAAGAAGGTGCTCCAAAACGGGTTACGCCTGGTTTCCGTAGAAATGCCGCACCTGCACAGCGCCGAGGTGGCCATCTACCTGAAGGCCGGAGGTCGCAACGACACCCCCGGCAAGGCCGGCATCTCTCACTTTCTGGAACACATGCTGTTTCGCGGCTCCAGCGAGTTCGCCTCCAATCTGGAACTGGAGATCGCCTTCGAGGCGATCGGCGGCAGCGTGAACGCGGCAACGGATGAGGAAACTACCTGCTATTTCTCGCGCATCCACCCGGACCAGCTCCCGGAAGGGGTGAGGCTTTTCTCCTCCATGCTGCTGCACCCGACCCTGGAAGGGATCGAGATCGAGAAGCGGATCATCACCGAAGAGGCGCTGGAGGACATCAACGAGCGCGGCGACGAGACGAACCCCAGTAACCTCTGCAGCAAGCTCCTCTGGCCCGGCCATCCGCTGGGCGTGCCGACCATCGGCTACCTGGAGAGCATCAAGGGGATCACCAGGGAGGATCTGCTAAAGTATCTCGCCGATTGCTACGTCCCCTCCAACGCGCTGATCGTCGCCGCTGGAAGGCATGACCCGGAGCGCTTTTTCGCCGCCTGCGAGGCCTCCTTTGCCGGCTGGAGCGGCCCGCTGCCGCCGGCCCCGATTGCGGCTGACGCCAGGCAGACGGAGCCCTGCTCGCTCTTCGTCAAGGACTCGGACAGCCAGGTGAACCTGCAGATCGCCTTTCGCGGCTTCGCACGGCCGGACCGGCGCATCATGGGTCTCAGGCTCATGCGCCGCATCCTTTGTGGCGGCGGCAGCTCCAGGCTGCACCTCTCGCTCAGGGAGAAGCTCGGCATCGTCTACTCGGTGGACGCCTCGCTCTCCGCCTATGAAGAGACCGGCGCCTTTGCCATCGAGCTTGCCACTGCACCGGAAAACCTGGAGCTGGCGGTTTCCGAGGTGCTAAGAGAGGTGAGGAGGCTCGCCTGCGAGGATGTGGACGGAGCTGAACTCGGCCGGGTAAAGGACGGCTATTTCTACGACCTGGAGTACAGTGCCGACTCCACCTACGAGATGCAGATCCGCTACGGCTGGGGCGAACTGATGACCATGGTAAGATCGATCGAGGAAGACCGGGCCGAGGCGGCAGCCATTGAGCCTTCCGAGATCAGGCAGACGGCCGGCGTGCTCTTTGCCCCGGAAAACCTGAACCTGGTGGCGGTCGGTCCCTGGAAGGCGGCCAGCAAACGTGCGGTGGAGAGGCTGATCAAGGAATATAAGAAAAATTGGGCAAAAGCCTGATATGGTCAAAGGCGTCTCACACGGATTAAACGGATGGCACGGATAAAGGCAGATAAGGCCAACCCAAAGGTTAATAACTGAGATCTTCTTGATCCGCGGGCAACCGTCTCGGTGTGCGGGCGGATTATCTAAGGCAGGAGAGTGCATGACGACAGCTATACTACTCATGGCCCACGGGAGCAGGATCCCGGAGGCAAACGACGCGGCGCGCGAAATTGCGGCCCGGGTTCAGAAGATGACGGAATTCGAGATCGTGGAGGTCTCCTTCCGCGAGCAGCACCTGCCGAACATCCAGCAGGGGGTCGACAGCTGCGTGGCGCGGGGAGCCAGGCGCATCCTGCTGGTACCGTATTTCCTCTACATGGGAGCGCATGTGCTTGAGGACCTGCCGGAGGAACTGGAGCAGGCAAGGGTGCGCCATCCGGAGATCGAGATGGTGCTTGGCAAACATCTGGGCGTGCACAACAAACTGGCCGAGATCGTGGTTGAGCGGATCGCCGAGAGCCTTAGCGAAGAGAGGTGGTACTGATGTCGGTTCATTTAAGCCCTGAAGAGATCGAGGCGGAATCCTTCCGGATCATCGAGGAGGAAGTCGGCCCCCATGACTGGTCCGCGCAGGAGTGGCCGATCGTTCGGCGGGTCATCCATACCAGCGCCGATTTCGACTACGCCAGGAGCATGCGGATCGCCCCCGGGGCGCTCGCCAGCGGCATCGCGGCGCTGAAGGCGGGGGGCGGCATCGTCACCGACACCACCATGGTCATCTCCGGGATGAGCAAGGAGCGGCTTTCGCCGTTCGGGGTGCGGGTCTCCTGCTTTGTGGCGGACCCACAGGTTGCCAAGGACGCCAAGGCCCAACTGATCACCCGCTCCATCCTTGCCATGCGCAAGGGGGGAAGGGACAAGGCAAACGGCATCTTCGTGATCGGCAACGCTCCCACCGCACTTTTCGAGCTGATCAGGCTGATCCGCGAGGAGAGGTTAATGCCCAGGCTGATCGTGGCGCTGCCGGTGGGATTTGTCGGGGCAGCCGAAAGCAAGGAGGCGCTGCAGGAGCTGGCCGGAGATTTTCCGGGTCTCCCCTTCATCACCAACAGCGGGCGCAAAGGGGGCTCCAATGTGGCCGCGGCGGTTATGAACGCGATCCTGATCCAGGCAGGCGCTTGAGGGTGCAAGAGTCGTCCTTGGGAGCGACCCGCTCCGCTGATTCGCTGTTATGTCAATGCCACCGTCTTTAACGGGACCCGTTATGAATGGGAAAAATCTAAGATACGGCTACACAACCGGTTCCTGTGCCGCGGCCGCAGTCAAGGGCGCAGCCCAGATGCTGCGTGACCAGGTGCTGGTCGACGAGGTGGAACTGACCCTGCCTTGCGGCGAGACGGCACGTTTCCGTCTGCTGGGCGGGGTGCTGCACGACAACACCGCTTCCTGCTATGTGGTGAAGGACGCAGGCGACGACCCGGACGTGACGAACGGCGCCGAGATCCACGCGACGGCCCGGGTCGATTTCTTCACCAGGCACGGCATCGCGATCGAGGGGGGAGTCGGCATCGGCCGGGTCACCAAGCCCGGGCTCGCTGTCCCGGTCGGGGAGTGGGCCATCAACCCGGTGCCGCGCAGGATGATCATGGAGGTGATAAAGGAGGTGTTCGCCGTGCGCTGCGTTCCGGCAACCTTCACCTTTACCCTCAGCATTCCCAACGGCGAGGAACTGGCAAAGAAGACACTTAATGAGCGGCTCGGCATCATCGGCGGGCTCTCGATCCTCGGCACCAGCGGGATCGTAAAACCGATATCGACCAGGGCCTGGACCGACACGGTGGACGCTTCCATCGACGTGGCGCTCGCCTGTGGCTCCGACACCGTGGTCCTCTCCACCGGCCGGACCTCGGAACTGGCGGTGCAGAGGCAGCTGGCGCCCAAAGGGGAGTTGAGCGAGGAATCGTTCGTGATGATGGGGGACCACTTCGGGTACTCCCTGCGGAGTTGTGCCGGCAAGGGGGTGCCCAAGGTGATCGTCGCCGGGCAGTTCGCCAAGCTGGTGAAGATCGCCTGCGGCCATCAACAGACCCATGTCTCCTCCTCTGAACTCGACCTGGCGACTCTTGCCGACTGGCTGAAGCAATCCCCGGACACGGCGCACCTGGAGCCGCTGGCGCGAAGCGCCAACACGGCCCGGCACCTGCTGGAGACCTCCGGCCACCATCAGGGGGTGATCGAACTGGTCTGCGGCAAGGTGGCCGAAGCCTGCGCCCGGTGCGCGCCCGGGCTTTCAGTCCGCATCTTTCTGGCCGGGTACCAGGGCGAGATGCTCTTTTTGCGCGAGCCCGCAGCAAGCGAGTCTCTCCCGGTCGCGCCTGAACTCACGACTTCAGCAGGCTCTGCTGTCAAAACAATGCAGCTTTTATAGAATCAGAAGGATTTAAGGAGTGGCTATGTCAGAACACAAGATATATCTGGTAGGCGCCGGTATCGAGGGGTGGGAGGGGTTCGGGAAGCAGGCCCTGGAGGCGATCGAAAACGCCGAGGTGCTGATCGGACACAAGCGCCTCCTGGAGATCTTCCCGAATTTCAAGGGGGAGAAGCGCCTGATGGAAGATCTCTCCATCATGCTCGATTACCTGAAAACTACCGACAAGCGGACCGTGGTGCTCGGCTCGGGCGACCCCAACTTCTTCGGGGTGGGGCGCTTCCTGCTCAGGAACCTCCCGAAGGAGCGCGTGGAGATCTACCCGAACGTGACCAGCGTCCAGTACGCCTTCGCGAGGATCAAGGAGCCGTGGGACGACGCGACCTTCGTCTCTGTGCACGGCCGCGGGATCAAGCCGGCGCTGGACCGGATCATCGCCTCGGAAAAAATCGCCATCCTCACCGACAGCGTCAATACGCCGGCGGTAATCGCAAAGGAGCTGATCACCCGCGGCGCCGAGGGGTATGAGGCGTGGCTTTGCGAGGACCTGGGGCTTGCCAGCGAGAAGTTCACCAAGACTGACGTCAGGGGACTGTCGGAAATCAGCTGCTCGCCGCTCAACATCCTCATCCTGATCAAGACCTGGGAGCCGAACCTGCAGAACTACCCGGTGATGGGAATCCGCGACGAGGAGTTCTCCACCGCGAAGAAGCTGATCACCAAGGAAGAGGTCAGGGCCGTGACCCTCGGCAAGCTGCAGCTGCAGGACGACCTGGTGATGTGGGACATCGGCGCCGGCAGCGGAAGCGTCTCCATCGAGGCGGGGAACCTGATGCCCAACGGCCGGATTTTCGCGCTGGAGAAGAACCCACAGTACCTGAGTTTCCTGAAAGACAACTTCAAGAAGTTCGCGACCAGAAACGTCCTGCTGGTCGAGACCTTCGCGCCCGAGGGGCTGGAGGAGCTTCCCGACCCGGACCGGGTCTTCATCGGCGGCTCCGGCGGCATGCTGGAGGAGATCATCGAGGCGGTCGACAAGCGGTTGAAGCCGGAAGGCTTCATCGTCATCAACGCCGTCACCCTCGATACCCTTACCAAGTCGGTGGAGTTCCTGGAGGATCACGGCTACACGGTCGAGGTGACCTGCGTCAACATCTCCAAAACCCGCACCCTCACCGAATACAAGATGTTCTCGGCCCATAACCCGGTCTACGTGATCGCGGCCTGGAAAGGGGAGGAGTAGTGGCCGTCGTCTACGCCGTAGGAGTGGGCCCCGGCGACCCTGAACTCTTGACCAGGAAGGCGGAGCGGATCTTAAGGAGCGCCGACGTCATCTGCGCCCCGACCGGCGCCGCCGAGGCGGCAAGTTACGCGCTCTCCATCGTCGAGGAGTTCCTGGACAGGAGCCGCCAGGAGGTGCTGGTCCAGGTCTTCCCGATGCAGAAGGACCAGCAGGGGCTCGACCAGTTCTGGGAGGAGGCCGCGGACCAGGTGGCAGAGCGGATAGCCCAGGGTAAGGACGTAGCCTTCATAACCATCGGGGACCCGTTTCTCTATTCGACCTATCTCTACATCCACAGGATACTGCTCGCCAAATACCCGGAGATCGCCATCGAGATCGTGCCCGGGATCTCCAGCATCCTGGCAGCCTCGGCCGCCTCCGGTATCCCGCTTGGGCTGGGAGGGGAGCGGATCGCCATCCTGCCTGCCGTCTACGAGCACGAGGAACTGAAGCGGACCCTGGAGGACTTTGACACTGTTGTCCTCATGAAGGTAAGCCGGGTCTTTGACCGGGTTTATGCGGCGTTGAAGGAGCTCGGGCGGGAGAAGGGGGGGGTGTTCGTGCGCCGGGTCGGCTCCGGCGACGAGGAAGTGCACTTCGACCTGGAGGCGCTGGTAGGCAAGAAGCTCGATTACCTCTCCATGCTGATCGTGAGGAAAAACCCGTTTTAACCGGATTGCCTGGCCAGCGTTGATCTTAGGTGACATAGGGCTCGGGAAGTCCCCTTAGGAAAAGGGATTCAGGGGGCTTGAACTTAGCTGCCAGCAGATATTCATAGCAAGCTGGGCGAAATCCCCCCCGACCCCCCTTTTACAAAGGGGGGAGACAGCGAGCGCAATGATCGATCTGGGGATTGACCCTGTACCGCCCACACTACCCACCGTTGGCTCTTTCCCTGGGGTTCCCATTAACTAGAGGTATTTTTTCGTGAAACCTGTGACTAAAGTCTATTTTGTCGGGGCCGGTCCTGGCGATGCCGAGCTTATCACCGTGAAGGGTGCGAGGCTTCTTGGCGAGGCGGATGTCGTCGTCTATGCTGGAAGCCTGGTGGACCGCGCCTTGGTGCACATCTACGCGCCGAACGCTCGGGTGTACGATTCGGCGGGGATGAACCTGGAGGAGACCACCTGCGCCCTGGCGCAAGCGGCGCTTGGCGGGCAAAAGGCCGTCCGGCTGCATACCGGGGATCCTTCCATCTACGGCGCCATCCAGGAGCAGATGGTGGAGTTGGACAGCCTCGGCATCGATTACGAGGTGGTGCCGGGAGTAACCAGCGCCTTTGCTGCCGCTGCCACCCTGAAGCAGGAGCTGACGCTTCCCGAGGTCTCCCAGACCGTCATCATCACGCGCCTGGCGGGGCGCACCCCGGTACCGGAGGGCGAGCGGCTGAGCGATATCGCCAGGATCGGAGCCACCCTGGTCATCTACCTGTCCGTTTCCATGATAGAGAAGGTCGTGGAGGAGTTGCTCGCGGGGGCCTACCAGCCGGAGACGCCGGTCGCCGTGGTGGCGCGGGCCTCCTGGCCGGATGAGCAGGTGGTGAAGGGAACCCTTGCCGATATAGCGGCTAAGGTCAAGGAAGCGGGCATCGGCAAGCAGGCGCTGATCCTGGTGGGCGATGTGCTGCGCGCACGAAGCGAGGGTATGCGGGCGAAGTCGCTTCTGTACGACAAGGGTTTCAGCCACGGCTGCCGGAAAGGGGTTATCACCTAGTCGCTGACGGCCGAAGCGGATATGATCCGTCCTGCCGTTATTTACTCTGAACTCATTGTACTCATTGAACTCATTGTTCATCTTGGCAGCCGATCATTGCGGGCTAAATTATCACCCGACATCCTTCTCCCCCCTTTGAAAAAGGGGGGCGGGGGGGATTTCTCCCCGGTTGCCACAGCGCGCAGATGACGACTGAGTTCAAATCCCCCTAAATCCCCCTTTTCCAAAGGGGGACTTTCAAAAGAGTCCCAGCAGGAAAACATGCACATAGCTGTCATCGCCATAACCGGTAACGGCGCCCGAATCGGGGCCGACCTGCAGCGCGGCATCCCCGGTAGCCGCCTCTTCGTCATCGAAAAGCATGCTCTAGGTGCCGCCCACCCGTTCGCAAACGGCGTGCAGGCCCTGGTGGACCGGCTCTGGCCCGACTACGGCGGCTTCATTTTCATCATGGCGACCGGGATCGTGGTCCGCATCATCGCTCCTCTCTTGCAGGCAAAGGACAGGGACCCGGCGGTCGTGGTGCTGGACGACCTGGGCCGTTTCGCCGTCTCCCTTCTTTCCGGCCACATAGGGGGAGCCAACGCGCTCGCCTACCGCTGCGCGGAACTGACCGGGAGCATGGCCGTCATTACCACGGCCACCGACGTGAACGATCTCCCCTCCTTCGATATGCTGGCCAAGGCAAACGGCTGGCTGATCGACGACCTCTCCCGGGTGAAGGTCCTGAACGCCCTGCTGCTGGAAGGAAAAGAGATCGCGGTGCTTGACTACGGAAACGCGGTCCGCCATTACTGCGCTGGGAAAGGGATGCTCAGCTTCTATGAGAATTCCGCTCAGGCACTGGAGAGCGGCGCGAGCGGAGTGCTGTTGGTGACCAACCGGGTATTGGAGCGCCAGGAGGACCGGGAGCGGACCCTTGTGTTGCGCCCTCTGAATCTTTGCCTCGGGATCGGCTGCAACCGGGGGACCTCCTCCCAGGAGATCGAGTCGGTGGTGGTGGCGAACCTGGAGCGGCTCTCCCTTTCCTTAAAGAGCGTAAAATGTCTGGCGACCGCGCAGGCCAAGTGGGATGAAGAGGGGCTGCTGGCCTTCCAGAGGAAGTCCGGGATCCCGCTGCTCTTTTTTGAGAACGACCAGTTAAACGCGGTGGAGGTTCCCTCGCCGCCATCGGCTCACGCCCTGGCGGCAATCGGTGCCAGGGGGGTTGCCGAGCCGGCGGCGCTTCTGGCTTCGCAAGGAGGGAGACTCCTCCTGGAAAAGATAAAAGACGGAAACGTCACCTTAGCGATCGCCGAGACCGCCGTTTGAAGAAATAAAGCACAGTCATCCATAGGTCTGTTCGCTGCGATTTTCAGCCAAAAGTCCCCCTTTGAAAAAGGGGGATTTAGGGGGATTTGATCGGACTCTAAACCAGAGGCAAATCCCCCCCCACCCCCCTTTTCCAAAGGGGGGAGAGCTGGCTGAAGATAGTGAAGTCGGAACAGATAATTATCCAGTTACTTCATCGTTATCCGAGGTTTGTTTTCATGTCGAAACTTTTTGTAGTCGGTATCGGCCCGGGCGGGCTGAACCATATGACCTTCGAGGCGCGCGAGGCGATCGAGAGGGCTGAGGTGGTGGTCGGTTACCAGACCTACCTGGAGTTTATCGAGCCGCTTTTGCAGGGGAAGGAAGTGGTCTCCTCCGGCATGATGCGCGAGGTGGAGCGCTGCTCGCAGGCGCTTTCCATCGCCGCTTCGGGAAAAAGGGTGGCGCTGGTCTCAAGCGGCGACGCCGGCATCTACGGCATGGCGGGGCTGGCCCTGGAGCTTGCCGAAGCGCCTAAGGAGGGCTCTTCTGTCCCCTACCCGGAAGTCGAAATAATCATTATCCCCGGCGTCTCCGCCGTACAGGCGGCGGCCTCGGTCCTCGGCGCGCCCCTCATGCACGACTTTGCCGTCATCTCCCTCTCCGACCTGATGACCCCTCTTGATACCATCAGACGGCGGCTGCGGGCAGCCGCCGCCGCGGACTTCGTGGTAGCGCTCTACAACCCGCGAAGCCGTGGGCGCGTCACCCAGATCGAGGAGGCTGCCGCCATTCTGATCGCCGCGCGCGGCGCAGATGTGCCGGTCGGCATCGTGAGAAACGCCTGCCGCCAGGGCGAAGAGCGGATCATCACCACGCTGGGCGAGATGCTCTCCCACCCGATCGACATGTTCTCCATCGTCATCATCGGTAACGCCGCCACCCGCCTCTCCAGCGACGGCCGCATAATCACCCCCAGGGGGTATGCGACCAAGGGACGGATAAGCGAGACGGTCCCGGTTGCCGATGACTGCGCGGCCGTATTCTCCGGCTCCGGCGCCCTGATGTTCTGCGGCACCGGTTCCGACGTCGGCAAGTCGGTGATAACGGCCGGGTTTTGCCGGATATTGAAGCGCCGCGGCATCGCCGTCGCCCCCTTCAAGTCGCAGAATATGGCGCTCAACTCGGCCGTAACCCCCGAGGGGGGCGAGATCGGCCGCGCACAAGGCGTGCAGGCTGAGGCGTGCGGCATCTTGCCCCACACGGACATGAACCCTGTCCTTTTGAAGCCCAATTCGGACACCGGCAGCCAGGTGATCGTACAGGGGCGGGTGGTGCGCAATATGGGGGTGAAGGAATACAACGCCTACAAACCGGAGGCCTTCCAGAAGGTACAGGAGAGCTTTCTGCGGCTGAAAGAGCGCTATGCCTTCATCGTCATGGAAGGTGCGGGGAGCATTGCGGAGATAAACCTGCGCGCCCACGACATCGCCAACCTGAAGGTCGCCGCCATGGCGAACGCCCCCGCCATACTGATCGCGGACATCGATCGCGGCGGCGTGTTCGCCCAGATCGTGGGGACGCTGGAGCTGCTGACGGCCGAGGAAAAGGCGATGGTCAAGGGCGTCATCATCAACAAGTTCCGCGGGGACCCTTCGCTCTTGACGCCGGGGATCGAGTTTGTCGAGGAGCGGACCGGGGTCCCGGTGCTGGGAGTTCTACCATGGTTCAGCGGGCTCTCCATCCCGGAAGAGGACAGCGTCGCCCTGCAGAAAAAGGGGAACCCTGCAACGGTCGCCGCCGGCGGCACCAAGCTGCGGGTCGGCGTGGTGCGCCTGTCGAAGATTTCCAACTACACCGACTTCAGCGCGCTGGAGGGTGAGCCGGATGTAGCGCTTTTCTACCTCGACTCCCCGCGCCTGATCGACTCCATGGACCTGCTGATACTTCCCGGCACCAAGTCGACGCTGACCGACCTCGGGTTTCTGAGGGAGAGCGGCATGTTCGAGGCGATCGGGCAGTTCCAGGGGCCGATCGTGGGCGTTTGCGGCGGCTACCAGATGCTTGGAAACCTGGTGCTCGACCCGCACAGGGTCGAGTCCCCTATAGCCGAGGCGGCGGGGCTCGCACTTTTGGACGTTGTCACCACCATGCTGGAGGAGAAGCAGACGCATCAGGTCGAGGCACAGCTGCTTTCGGCCGGGCAGGAACTTTCGCCGGGATGCGCTGCCGCCGTCACCGGGTACGAGATCCATATGGGGAAGACGGTGCTAGGCGCCGGAGCGCGTCCCTTTGCGACCATCGCCACGCGTTCGGGTAGTGCAGCCGGGATCGGCGACGGTGCAGTCTCGCAGGACGGCCGGGTGTTCGGCACCTATCTGCACGGCATCTTCGACAATCACGGCTTCAGGACCGCCTTCCTGAACCGGATCAGGCGCGAGAAGCGGATGCCGGAGCAGGCCCAGGTTGCCCCGCAGAGCGACCCCTTCGATCTGTTGGCGACGCATATGGAGCAGCATCTGGACATGGCGCGCATCTTCGAAATCTGCGGTGCGGAACTCTGCGGAAAACTAAATCCCCCAGTCGCCCCAGCTGCCGCAGCCAGCTCCTTAACTTAACTAAACTCTCCCCCCTTTGAAAAAGGGGGGCGGGGGGGATTTGCTCCCGGGTCGGCCGAAAAGCAAATCTAAATCCCCGTTTTTCTAAGGTGGACTTCTTGTAGCGGCGCAATCACCACCGGCACTGAGGCTCGCGCCATATACGGCCTGCCTGGCGCTTCTACCAACCTGAAAAGTCTGGATCTGACTGATGGAGTTCCTCCCAAGAGAAACCGCCCTTGTCCTGGCAGCAGTGGTCCTGGACCTCGTCCTCGGCGACCCGCGCGCGCTGCCGCACCCGGTGGTGGCGATCGGCCGGCTGATCTCCTTTCTGGAGGGCCCCCTGCGCCGTCTGTTCACGGACACGCGGCTTGCGGGGGTCGTCCTGCTGGTGACGACGGTAGGGGTTACCTATGCGGGCGCGAGCCTGCTGATCATGGCGGCCTACGCCATCGCACCCGATGCCGGATTCCTGGCGGGGCTCTATGTCGCCTGGGTTTCGCTTGCCGCGCGCTCCCTGCATGTCGAGTCGGCAAAGGTGACAAAGGCGCTTGAGTGCGCGGACTTGGCTGGAGCTCGCCTGGCGCTTTCCTACATAGTCGGGCGGGAAACTGCGAAGCTTTCCGAACTGGAAATAGTGAGGGGGGCGGTGGAGACGGTGGCGGAAAATACCGGCGACGGGGTGATCGCGCCGCTTTTCTACCTGATGCTGGGGGGGCCTCCGCTGGCCCTTGCCTACAAGGCGGTCAACACGCTGGATTCCATGGTCGGCTACAAGAACGAGCGCTACCTCGACTTCGGCTGGGCCTCCGCGCGTTTCGACGACCTGGCGAATTACCTGCCGGCCCGTCTCACCGGGCTGCTCATGGTCCTTGCCGCCCCGCTTTGTGCCCTGAGCGGAAGGGGCGCCTGGCGGATCATGCGCCGTGACTGCCGCAACCATTCCTCACCTAACAGCGGTTTTCCGGAGGCGGCTGCCGCCGGCGCCCTCGGGGTGGAGCTTGGCGGAGCCAACCGCTACTTCGGAAAGCTGGTAGAGAAGCCGGCCATAGGGAATCCGACGGTGCCGCTCTCCCTGGCCGCCTACGGAGGCGTGGTGAGGCTCATGTACTGCAGCGAGGCGCTGCTGGTCATCGGGTGGCTAGCGCTTGGAGCGATCCTGAACAACTAAAGGTGTCATCATGTCAATCGCACACGAACATGGCGGCAATGTTTTTGCCGTCGCCAGGTCACTCGGCATTGCGCCTGAGAAGATCCTGGACTTTTCCGCCAGCATAAACCCGCTCGGCATGGCTCCCGGCGTCCGAGACGCCCTGGCTAACTGCATCGAGCGCCTGCTGCACTACCCGGACAAGGGGTCGAGCGAACTCAAGGAGAGCATCGCGGCCTATCATGGCGTAGGCACTGGCGAAATCGCGGTGTCAAACGGATCTACCGAGCTGATTCATCTGCTGCCGCGGGCGGTAGCCGGCAGGAGGGGGCTGATTGTAGCGCCCGCCTTTGCCGAATACGCCTTTGCCCTGCAGAGATCGGGGTGGCAGATCGACTACTTTACCCTTAAAAGCGAGGATAACTTTGCCCTGTCGCTGCCGGCGCTGCAGGAAAAGCTCTCTGAACGCTACGACATGCTCTTTATCTGCAATCCGGGGAACCCGACCGGCGCGCTGCTGCCGAAAAAGCAGATCGAGGGGGTCATAGAGCTTTGCCGGCAAAGCGGCACCTTTCTGGTGCTGGACGAGGCGTTCATAGATTTCTGCGAGGAGGATTCCGCCAAGGATCTGATCCGCCAATGCGATAGTGCCGTGTTGCTGCGCTCCATGACCAAGTTTTTCGCCATTCCCGGGCTGCGTCTGGGATACGCAATCGGCACCCCCGGCACCATCGAGCAGATCGCCTCGCTGCAGGATCCCTGGAGCGTCAACACGGCGGCCCAGGTGGCGGGGATCGCCTCCCTTGGCGATGCCGATTACTGCGAGCGCACCCGCGAATACATCGAGGAGGAGCGGGAACGCCTGGCGGCCGGGCTGGCCGGATTCACATCCCTTTCAGTATTCTCGTCGCGGGCGAACTACCTGCTGGTGCAAATACGCAACGGCCTGAGTGCGGCGGAGCTGCGTGCCAGGCTGGCGGAGAAAGGAATACTGATTCGGGATTGCAGTAACTTCCAGGGGCTGGACGGCCGGTTCTTCAGGGTGGCGGTCAGGCTGAGGGAAGAAAACGAGCTGCTTTTTGAGCATCTGGGAGGGATCTTCGTTGGCCTCGTGGGGCCGGGCCAAGCTACCCTGTAAGGATTTGCAAGGATAACATCCTCAAAGTAGTCGCCGTTAGAGCTTAGAGCCTTATTAGGGGCAACACGATACAGGCGAAATTGCATTTCGATCGAACCGCTCGCGCCATTATTATTGGCCCTTTTTGCCACCAAAAAACACAATAGAAATATAGATAACAGCGTCCATCCCGCTCCTCACCGAGCGATTCCGACCTACCCGCGCATGCGATGGCGGAATTGCCTGATTTGATGAGTCGGAGATTGTGGTGCCATTACATAATGAGAATTAGCAAGCCTGACCCCGCAGTGTTCCCCGGATGAGGTGGCGGGCCGAAAAAAACGGCCGATAATTATGTGCAGTGTGCGCTGCAGTATATCAATGACTGATGCCGATTCGATAATTCTATACGAGCCACTTCCGAATAAAAACAGCTTTCAACGTACCGCCTAACCGTGCTATAAATAAGTCATTTTAACAGTTTGATGTATCTCCTTCTTGATTCTTTTGAATCTCAGATGGCTGAGGCTGGTAAATGATATACGTGAAAAATAAAACATCTTCTTCCTGCGGGCCTGTCTTGGCGCGAATCTTCTCTGTGTCCGTCATAGATGAATTTGCTTCCAAAGGTCGCTCCCCCCTAGCGGCTGCTATTCTGAAGGAAGCAGGTGTGTTAAAGGAGTTCGACCCGGCGACCCTGCTGCGCGATTTCTTTGATCAGATCCACTCTCTGTTGTTCCGAAACTATCGGAACGAATATATCTACAAAAACGCCATCGCCCGGAAGATACTTCTTGGAGTACATTCGCTCAAAACCGCCTCAATGCTGACCGAGTTACGCGCCGGAGCCTGCAAGGCGGATGCGGTTGTCCTGAACGGAACCAGCACAGTATATGAAATCAAATCCGCTTATGACAGCATGGAGCGCCTGACCAGACAAATTGCCGCCTATCGGCAGGTTTTCGACCGGATCAATGTGATTACCTCGGATTCGCAGCTGAATAAAGTGTCTGGGGTTGTGAGTGATGATATCGGCCTGATGGTTCTGACTGACCGATATACTATTAGTACAGTACGAGAGCCGTCATCTTGCAGAAAGACGGTTCGGCCAGTGATCATCTTCGACTCGCTCAGAAGAAACGAATACAAGCAGATCGTCAAGGAACAGTTCGGGGAAGTGCCGCAAGTTTCAAACGCTCGCATGTATCAGGTCTGCCGAGAAATATTTAGCGGGCTCGATCCGGCAACGGCTCACGACGCCATGGTGTCTGTGCTCAAAAAGCGCGACAACAGCAAGCGTCTGCAGGATTTCGTTCTTTCCATGCCTGAATCGCTGACTGCAACTTCACTTTCATGCAAGTTGGGCGTTGCCGAACAGGCACGTTTTTCACAATTGCTTAACACGCCTATCGGCGCCTGTCTGAATAGTTAGTTTAGTTGGCATAATTCGAGGAGGTTCAATGTACTACCCCTATTTTCGCGGCAAACAGTACGAGTTGATTACCCTCCGAGAAAATGCCGAACGCATGTCTCAAGCTGCCATAGTTCCAATACTTGAGCCGGTAAAGCAGAATGTGTCTGGACTGCGGCGTGCGCTGGAAGCACTGATTGATCAAAATATCCGCTTTGTACTGATAGTTAATCCCAAATGTGGCGATCTCTGCGACATCGATCCAGCCCTCATCAATGACCTTATCAACAAGACCCTCTCCGAATATCGCAATTTTTCATTAGGCTACATCGTAAATCAGGAGACCTTACTGCCGGATGTCATCTCTTTCTGTGAAATCGCTGCACATCCTGTCTCCATTGTACATTCCGGTTACCAGCGTAGTCGTGAACTTGCGGATGCCCTGAATAATCTGGAAAAGGTTTCCGAGCATATATTTGTCGAAGAGTTCTGCAGTCGGCTCTATCGCAGGCACTTCAACAAAAAGAGTCGAGTCCTTATCCGTGACGGTTTTATCAAACGCACCAACCGCGAACACCCCGAAGTTGAGCATTTTTCCGATCTGCATATAACTTATGAGGAAGAAAGTGTCGATGGCTTCGGAGATTTCCTGATCGTCGGCGATGACTATAGCGAGGGGGGCGGTCCGGCTTATGCGATTGCAATACACCTGACCTTTATCGATGCGGATGAAGACGACGACATGTTCGTCAAACACTATATTTCCGATCGGACAAACACCCCGGTAGACCCTGGTGGCAAGTTTTTGGAAGCACTGCAAAAGCTTTTTGATGATGTGGAGAAGGAAAATTCAAAAATATATCATTCCGACGCGGTGATGGAATTTTTGAGATGCCATGAAAGGGAGCACTACCCTGGCCTTGGCTATGTAAAGAAGCTCTCTATGCAGCACCATCTCGAACTGATGATCAACTTCCTGGGCGAGTGACCTATGAGGAAATGCTGCGGAAACTGTTTCGGTGACACCTTTCTTACTCAGCAGATAGAGTTGCTTGCCCAGGAAACCGGTAACTGTGAATTTTGCCTGAGCAGTGGTGTCAAATTGATTGAACCGTGTAAGTTAATAGACCATTTTGAAATTGTTGTTGGACTCTATCAAGAAAATGATGATCCAGGCGCATGCAGTATAGAATCGTTGCTGCGTACGGATTGGGAGCTATTTGGAAAGCTGGATTCTGTGAAAGCAGAGATGCTGTTGGGGCTTGTTTTTAACAATATCAGTATGCTTCAAAAAAATTACACACCGGTCATTCCGCACGACGCATCTGCAGTTCGGGAGTGGGAGGATTTTCGGGAAGAGCTAAAGCACCGGAATCGTTTTTTTCCAAAGAATATCCTGGCAACGGAACAGCTTAAAGAACTCTTTGGTTATTTTGTTGCAACACCAGAGAATATTCCCAACAAAGTTTTTAGAGCCCGCATCTGTGAACAGCCGCATCCATACCTTTTGGAGGATATGGGTAAGCCACCGGCAACAGTGACTGGAAATGGCCGAGCCAATCCTGTTGGTATTCCTTGTCTGTACGTCGCTTCGGATACCGCTACAGCGATAGCGGAAATTCGCCCTCACAAAGCCGAGATTGTCTGTGTTGCTGAGTTTGAGGTTATTGAAATAGTAAATGAGGCTGGAGTGGTTGAAAAGTTGAAATTGATAGATTTGCGATCACCTCGCAAAACTTTATCTCCTTTTGATCTTTTTGAAGAACAACTCCAGTTGCTCCGTCGTTATATGGAATACCTTTGCCGTTTGAGTGAAGAGTTGACATTGCCGGTATTGCCAAAGTCAGCCAACCTTGAATACCTGCCAAGCCAATATCTCTGTGAATTTATAAAGCATTGTGAGTACGATGGAGTGATTTACAGAAGTGCCATGGGGGTGGGTGTTAATTATGCCATCTTCAACGATTCCAAGGTTACAGGTATTGATGTTCGTCAGTACCGAATTGATAATATTACAGTAGTGCATAGTGAAATGTAGAAGCTTAGTCAAACCTATCCCGATTTTTACTCATAATTTTACAGCCATTAATAACCAACCAGGAGAAACACCCCTTTGACTTCCAAATACGACCGTTACAGCAAGGAAGAACTGGTAAAAATCATTGAGGACCGCGACCGCAAGCCTACATTCGGGCTGGTCTGGGAGCGGAACGATATTGATTTTGACCGCTCGTTCAATCAGGATTTTGTTGCTCTTGATGCTATCGGCGAACTCTCTTGCGGTGTGGGGCCATGGAGCAATCTCCTCATCGAAGGGGACAACTTCGACGCGCTGCGCTATCTGCGCATGACCCATGCGGGCAGGGTAAAGTGCATTTGCATTGATCCTCCCTACAACACCGGCAATAAAGATTTTATCTACAACGACCGCTTCGTGGACAAGGACGATCTCTACAAGCACAGCAAATGGCTTGAATTCATGTACCAACGGTTCCTGCTCGCCCGCGACCTGCTGGCCGAGGATGGGGTGCTGCTGGTCTGCATCAACGATGACAACCGCGCCAAGCTGGAATTGTTGCTGGATCAGGCGTTGCCGGGAATGAGGGTTGGTTCGCTGGTCTGGCGCAAGCGACGGCCAAGCAATGCGGCTAATATGGAGTATTTCTTTTCAAACGATCACGAGCATGTATTGATTTATGCCGGGCCGCAATTTCATTTTTCTGGGTCTGAAAAAAAGTGGAGTGGCTACACCAACTGGGATGAAGATAAGCAGGACTACTGGGCATCGGGCGATCTAACTCTCGGTTTTACTTGCGTACAGCGGAAAAACCTGTATTTTCCACTGTATAATCCCAAAACTGACATCTGGTATCCTTGTGATCCAAACAATGTATGGCGTTATGCGTCACGTGAACGGCTTGGAGATAAATCGGTTCGCACTCAACCAATGGAGGACATGATCGCTCAGAATCGTGTCAATTTTCTCGATGAGACTACGCCAGTCTGCTACCCCTCCCTTAAAGAACTCGAAGCTGCTTTAGATAGCAACATCGCACCACCGTTCATGAACTCTGTAACGGACAAGACGTTTTGGATCGGCAAGACTATTGGCTTCAACAAACCGCGATTTAAGCGATTTAAAAATGACCTGAAACGTGATACTCAGCCGCTTTCTAGCTGGATAGCCGAGGCAGGAAAAGCTGATGTCGGAGAAAGCTTCGTCTCCGAAACTGGCATGACCGCCGAGGGGACAAAAGCTTTGCGTGCTTTTGGACTCAGTACCGATTTTTCCTATCCAAAACCACCTTCGCTAATTAAGGCATTGGTTGGTCAGGCCACCGGCGGCGACGATCTGGTCATGGATTTCTTCGCCGGCTCAGGAACCACTGCCCAGGCGGTGCTGGAGTTGAACTGGGCGGACGAGGGGCAGCGCCGCTTTATCATGGTCTCCGCCACCGAGGCCACCGCTGATGAACCGGAGAAGAACATCTGCCGCGATGTCTGTGCCGAGCGGATTCGCCGGGTAATTAGCGGTTACGGCACAACTGCGGGAACCGGCGGCGACTTCGCCTATCTGCGGACGCGCCGCATACCGCATGAAGCGGTCTTGACAGATATTGACCATTCACAGGTCTGGACGGCATTGCAGTTGATCCACCGGCAATCTTTTGCTCCCTATGATGCTACCCGGCAACTTCAGGAGTCTGTACACGCCGATGGTGGACTACTCTATGCGGCAACCCTCAACGATGAAACCGTTCTCAGAATTGTCGGGCTTGCTGCCGACTCCCCACACCTGACCGTCTACACCTGGCAACCCGGACTGCTGCGGGAACGGCTGGCGGCGCAGAACATCACCATCGAGCAGATTCCCCAATTTCTGGTTAGTCGGTTCGGGGTGGCGTCATGAATGTAATTCCAAAAAGATACCAAGCTGAAGCCAAGGACAGCGTACTGGAGATATTCCGCTATGCCTGCAAACAGATCGACGAAGCGGAGGACCAGCAAAGCAGGCTTGCTGCCAGCGCCTACAACGGCTGTGTCCTGATTCAGGCCCCGACCGGCGCGGGAAAAACCCTGATTGCCGGAATGGTGGCGGAAGAGTTTTCAAAAGAAACGCGAATTGTCTGGCTCTGGTTCACCCCCTTTGCCGGGTTGGTGGAACAGGCGCGTATCTCCATCAAATACGATTTCCAGGGACTACGAGTACGGGACATCTCCTGCGAGCGGATTGCCCGTGGAACACGCAGCGGGGATGTATTTGTCGCTACCTGGGCATCGGTGGCGGCGAGCCGCAAGGGCGCCAAACGGATTCGGCGCGATGGCGATGAATCCGTTTCGCTGGATCATTTTCTGGAGCAACTCCGGGCAAGCGGCTTCAAGGTCGGTGTACTGGTCGACGAGGCCCATCACACCTTTTCCACCGGCACCGAGGCGCTAAAATTTTACCGGGAAGTGCTCAAGCCCGAATTCACCCTGATGATTACCGCCACCCCCGACGACCAAGATGCGGAAAATTTCCGTAAGTCTTCAGGTATCGTCAAAATGCACCGGATCACGGTAAGCCGTCTGGATGCAGTGGAAGCGAAGCTTATCAAGGGGGGCATCAAATCGGTTGCCTACATCGCCGGAGATCAACACCGCGATCTGGTGGATTTCGGGTTGGCGGCTCTGACTGACGGTGTCCGTGTCCACCTATCAATCAAGGCGCAATTGGCGGTCGAGGGAATCGATATGGTTCCTCTGATGCTGGTGCAGGTGGATTCGTCGGAAAAAAGCGTAGACAAGGCAAAGAAAGACCTTATGTCTCTCGGAATCAGGGAAGACGCGATTGCCGTCTATACCTCCAAGGAACCTGACGACGAACTTATTGCCGTAGCGCGTGATGAATCACGGGAAGTGCTTATTTTTAAAATGGCCGTGGCACTGGGATTTGACGCGCCGCGGGCATTTACCCTAGTTTCCATGCGGGGCGCACAGGACAGGGATTTTGGCGTCCAGATTGTGGGGCGGATTCTGCGCGTTGACCGACGACTCCAAGGCAGGCAGGTGAGCGACCTGCTCAAATACGGCTATGTTTTTCTGGCCGATGCCGAGAAGCAGACCGGTCTGACCGGAGCCGCCGACAAGATCAACGCTATACGCACTGAAATGTCGGCAATAAGCCCGTTTACCATGCTGGTCACTATTGCCGGCACGACGAGCGTCCAAGTTGTGCAGAACGGCCAGCCCTCTATGCTGGCAAAGCCTTGGGAACCGCCCGTAATCCCGGAATGGAAGAAAGAGGAAGATTCCCCTGCCTATGTGCAAACGACCACTCAAGACCTGCTTGCCGGTTTCATCTTGCCACCGGCAAATATGCCGGACAGGGTCGCGTTTAGCGCTGCTCCTTACACGGCATCTCCGCTACCACCACCGGGACAACAGCAATATTTTTTACGCGATGGAACTCCCCGCGTGTTCAAGACCGAGCGGCTCAATCTGAATACCTCCGGGTTACTGCAATGTGTTGAGAAAAGAATAAGATTCGACGATAAAGTGCTGACGTCAGGTTTGCGCCAGGCGGTAAATATCAGGCGCAAGCAAGAGGAAATTTTTACCCATGATGTGACGTACGGAGAATTCCAGGCCCGGCTTTCCGATGCGGATATAGCAATCCGCGGTCAGCGGTTATTGTTTGAACCGGACTATCTTGACCCCCGGGAATTGCAGAAGGCACTCCTTAATCGGCTTGCGGCTGAATGCAAGGACAAGGGCTTTGATGATCTGCTGGAGTCGCCTGAGAAACTCCAGCGAGCGATGCACCTTATCCTTATCTCCCACAAAAACCTTCTGCGAGACGCGGTGCGAACCTGTTGCGCCCAACATGCGGAACTGGCGGACACTTCGCCGCTCCCACAAACCGTCACCTGGCCGACAGGCTGCACTACCTCCCGGCTTTGCGTCTACGATGCATTCCCGCCGGACCTGAATAAAGACGAGTTTGCCTTTGCCCAGTTGCTTGATGCCGACATGTCGGAAACCGTGGAATGGTGGAATCGAAACGAGCGCAGCAAGCCGCATTCGGTAGGTCTGGTTATGCCGGACGGCAAAGGGTACTTCCCGGATTTCATGGTGAAGGTGAAGGGAAGAAGCAAGGGGGACGGCATTCTGTTGATCGAGGTTAAAGGCGAATTTCTCATCAACAGCCTGAATACCTCCGACAAGGCCTTGGCATCTCACAAGCTCTACCGCAAGCCGTTGATGGTCATGCATGAAGATTCGGGACGCTGGATGACGCTCCGCTATAACGAGAAGACCGACAAGTTGGAGCCGGATGCAGTGTTCCGTGTGGATGCCCTGGCGGAGTATTGAGGGGCACATCGCGAAGGAGCGCGAACGCCTGCAAGCCGGGCTGGCCGGGCTTTCCTCCCTCTGTGTGTTTCCTTCCCGGGCGAACTACCTGCTGGAGGAAATGCGCAACGGGTTGAGTGCGGCACAGCTGCGTGCCAGGCTGGCGGAGAGGGGGATCCTGATCCGCGATTGCAGTAACTTTCAGGGACTGGACGGTTGTTTCTTCAGGGTGGCGGTCCGGCTGAGGGGAGAAAACGAGCGGCTCCTGGAACAGCTGGCCGGGATCTGCGGGTAAAAGCATCATAAATACCTCGTCTCATGTTTTTCCCTGTGCGACTCTGTGACCTCTGTGGTCGGGCTTTTGACTGTTATCGGCCCCCAGTTGAGCTGTACTCCCTCCTGAGCTTGATCCGCTGACCTCCTGGTAAGACAGGTGGCGCAACGATGGCGGCAGTGCTCTGCTTCGTTTATCTCAACACCTTCGATTCACTCGTGGCAGCTCCTTAATTCAACGCAATCAATCAAGCTTTCCTGACAATACTCTTGACATTGCTACCCGTGCGGCTATTCTAAAGCGAAATGATTTCCATTTAGGGGGCTGCATGGAGCAGCGTCACGCGCTGGCACTGAAAGAAGCCGGAATGAAGACCACCCCGAAGAGGGTGGCGATCCTCGACATGCTGGACGGCGAGAGCGCCTACGCGAGCCCGGAAGAGCTCTGGAAGCGCCTGCGCGTCCGGTTCGAGCGGCTGGGCCTTCCGACTGTGTACCGTAACCTGGAGGAACTGGCGGCAAGCGGCGTCATCTCCAAGGTGATTCATCCGAACCGGCAGCTCTACTATTACTTCTGCCGCAACCGCGAACATCATCACCACTTCGTCTGCCTCTCCTGCCGAAAGGTCGAGGACATCCCGTCCTGCGGCATCGAGGCCCTGGAGCGCGAGGTGAGCCTGCAAAATGGAGCAAAGGTGCTCTCCCACATCCTGCAGTTGAACGGCCTTTGTGGCGGCTGCGTCAAAACCGGAGGTACACCATGAAGTGGCTTTTAGCAGCGCTGCTGGCACTTGCCATGATCACCCCGGGTTGCCGAAAGCAGGAAGCGCAAAACGGAAAGCTGCAGGTGGTGACTACCCTCTTTCCCTTGTACGACTTTGCCAAGCGGATCGGCGGCGACAAGGCGCAGGTAAGCCTGCTGCTCCCTCCCGGGGTGGAGCCGCACAGCTTCGAGCCGCGACCGGAAAATATCGTCCGGGTCAATCGGGCCGATCTCTTCATCTACACGAGCAGCTATATGGAGCCCTGGGCTGCCAGCATCATCGCCGGCCTGGACCAGGGACGGGTGGGGATCGTCGAGGGGGGCAAGGGGATTTTGCTGCTGCCGGCCCCCGGGGTGGACGAACACGAGCACGCGGGCGATAAAGAGCGCCGCGGCATGGATCCGCATGTATGGCTGGATCTGGACAACGCCCGCCTGATAGCCGGGAATATCCTCGCTGCTTTCGTTGCTCGGGACCCGTCCAACAAGCTGTATTACCAGCAGAACGCGGCTCGGCTCGACAAGGAGCTGGCTGCCCTCGACGAGCGCTACCGGGAGACACTGGCGGCTTGCCCGAAGAAGGTCTTTCTGCACGGCGGTCACTACGCCTTCGGCTACCTGGCCAGGCGCTACGGTCTCAGGTATGTCTCCGCCTCGGCTGTGAATGCCGATGCCGAGCCGACCCCGTCCAAACTGGCCGAGCTGGTGAACACCATGCGCCGCGAACAGCTGCAGTACGTCTACACGGAGGAGCTGCTGAGCCCGAGGATCGCCGAGACCATCGCGCGGGAAACCGGCGCCAAGGTGCTCATGCTCAGTGCGGGGCACAACCTGACCCGGGACGACTTCCAGCGCGGCGTGAGCTTTCTCTCCCTTATGGAACAAAACCTCCGGAACCTGAAGACGGGGCTGCAATGAGCCGGACGGTACTGGACATAAAGAACCTCTGTGCCGGCTACCACGGCTCGGAAGCGCTGAAGGACGTCTCCTTCAGTGTCAATCCCGGCGACTATATCGGCATCTGCGGGCCCAACGGCTCCGGCAAGAGCACGCTCGTGAAGGTCATTCTCGGCCTGCTTGCTCCGACCAGTGGCGAGATAGCCCTGCTCGGCACGCCGCAGTCCGCTTTCAGGGACTGGCAGCGCATAGGCTATCTCCCCCAGGGGCTGCAGTTTTTCAATCCGCACTTTCCGGCCACGGTAGACGAGGTGGTCCGGCTCGGGAGGCTGGCCGGCAAACGGTTTCCCAAGCGCTTCAACCGCGAGGACGCGGCTGCCGTGGAGCGGACCATGGAGTGGATGGGGATCTCCCACATCAAGGGGTGCATGATCGGGGAGCTCTCCGGAGGGCTCAGGCAGCGGGTGCTACTTGCCCGGGCGCTCGTGAACGACCCGGCGCTGCTCGTCCTGGACGAGCCGACCACCGCCCTCGACCCCGAGACGCGCGAGAGCTTCTATAAGCTGATCTTCGAGATGAACCGGGAGAAAAAGGCGACCGTGCTGCTGATCACCCACGATACCGCCACCATCGGCAAATACGCCTCGCACCTGCTATATCTGGACAAGAAGGTCGTCTTCTACGGAGGCTTCGACGCTTTCTGCAACTCGACCGAGATGACCGGTTTCTTCGGCGAGCACGGCCAGCATCTGGTCTGCCACCGGCATTAAAAGGGCGGGATTGGGGAGTGGAGAATTTTTTGCTTTATCCAGGCCCTAGTCCCCAGTCTCCGCATTTACCGCATTAAGAGGTTACATGGATATAGCAGAGATGCTCAGTTACGGTTTCATGCAGCGGGCCCTCATCGGGGGGTCGCTGATCGCCATCCTCTGCTCGGTGCTCGGTGTCTTTCTCGTGCTGCGCCGGCTCTCGCTGATCGGCGACGGCCTCGCCCACGTGACCTTCGGCAGCGTCGCACTCGCCCTTTTTTTCAGGCTGCACTCCTTCTACCTGACGCTTGCCATCATCCCGATGGTACTCGCCTGTTCGATGGGAATCCTGAAGCTGGCCCAGAAGGCGAGGATCTACGGCGATGCCGCGATCGGCATCGTATCCGCGCTCGGCATCGCCACCGGGGTGATGCTGGCAAGCGTCGCCGGCGGCTTCAACGTCGACCTCTTCAGCTACCTGTTCGGAAACATCCTCTCCATAAGCTCAAGCGAGCTGATCATCGCTGCAGTCCTCTTCGCCGTCGTGATAGCGGGCGTCGCCATTTTTTACAACGATCTCTTCGCCAGCACCTTCGATGAGGAGCTGGCCAAGAGTTCCGGGATCGACACGGACCGCATCAACGCGGTGCTGGTCCTCTTGACCGCCCTGACCGTCGTCCTCGCCATGAAGGTGGTCGGCATCATGCTGATCTCCGCGCTGCTCATCCTTCCGGCCGTGACGGCGCTGCAGCTCGCCAAGGGTTTCAAGGCGGCGATCGTCTGCGCCGCCGGCATCGGGGTCTCTACCGTCGTTGTCGGGATCTCGTTTTCCTTCGCCATGAACCTGCCGACCGGGGCCACCATCGTCCTTATCAACTTCCTCGCCTTCCTGTGTGCTTTCGTCGCGCGCAACCTGCTCCGGCGCCGCTAAAGACAGGTTTACGTTTCCCTCTCTTTTTAACGGTTCCCACCCTCCCGGCAACAACCGCTGTGCCAGTTGCTCTCAGATGGTAAGAAAGGATCATTAACTGGTCAACTTTTGTCGCCTGGTGCCGATAAGCATCAATGGCAGGCATCGCCTGTCGATGTTCCGGGTATGGGGCGGCTATGATCAGATTGAAAGAGTGGGTGAGCGCAGAAGTAAGGTTGAGGTGCGCAAGCTACGACAGGATGCTTGGTGTCATCACCTGGCTGCTCATCGCGCTGGTCGCCCTGGATATAACGCTGCTGCCGATGGACCGGGAAAGCGCCCTGCTGCTGACCGTCCTCTGTTTCGCCTTTTTTTGTTACCAGGCCTTAAGCGGCCGCCTGCGCCTGCATGCCGAGCTGAAGGCGTCTCTGGACCTGGTTTTGCTCCTCTGTTTCGTGGTGACGGTCTGCTGGTTCACCGGAAAGACGGCCAGCCCCTTTCTCTCCGTCATCTACCTGATCATGATGGCCACCTCGCTCACCCTCGGCAAGCGCATCACCTACCTGATGGCAGCCCTCGCAGTCGCCTCCTACCTCCTGCTTGCCTCGGCCCAGTCGCCGCTCTCCGGCGTGGAATTCGCCCGGCGCGTGATCGAGCTGTTCCCGTTCATACTGATCGCGCACCTGGGGGCACTGCTCTCGGGGGAAGCGGAGACCGCGCGCGCGGAGGTGGAGCGCATCTCCCTCACCGACGATCTTACCGATCTCAACAACATGCGCAGCTTCGAGACCCTTGCCCTGCAGCAGGAAAGGTTCGCCGCCCGCTACCAGAAGCCCTTCGCCATCTGCATGCTGGACTCGGACAACCTGAAACAGGTAAACGACAGGCACGGGCATCTGGCCGGGACCGAGCTCATCAAGTGGACGGCCCAGATCATCAGGGATAACACCCGTAACTGCGACATAGCTGCTCGTTTCGGCGGCGACGAGTTCATCATCATGTACAGCGACCACGACAAGGAGCAGATCCTCCCTGCGGTGGAGAGAATCATGAGAGCCCTCGCCGCCAGGCCTTTCAATTTCGAGGGGGAGTTGATCGACTCCACTCTTTCGGCCGGGATCGCCTCCTACCCCAAGGACGGCTCCGATCTTAGAACCGTTATCATGAGGGCGGACAAGGCCATGTACCTCAGTAAGAAGCTCGGTAAAAACAGGGCTAGCGTATTCAGCGAGGAGGCCGAGGGGCTGGGGGCTGTGCGCTACAGGTAAGGGGAGAAGAGTTTGGCAGTGGCGTCCCTGATCTTCACCGGGAGGGTGCGTCCGTCCATTTCTGCGAGGGTGATCTCCCGGGAGGCGGCTACTGCGGTATTGCTGCGCTCTTCCAGAAGGACAGCGAAATCCCGGTCGTACACCTCCAGGCCGAGTTCGAAGTTCAGCCTTAGGCTGCGCGGGTCGAGGTTGGCGCTGCCGATCAGGCTCCAGCTCCCGTCCACCACCATCAGCTTGGTATGGACAAAAGGTGCCGGCTGCGCATAGATACGGACTCCGTGCTGCAAGAGCTCCCAGAGGTACGACCGGCTGGCCCACTGCACAAAGGGGAGGTTGTTCAACTCGGGGAGCACCATGCTGATCGACACGCCGCGCAGCGCGGCGGTTACCAGCGCCGCGATCAGCGCCCGGTCCGGGATGAAGTAGGGGGTGACGATGGAGACCCGCTTCCTCGCGCAGGAGAGGGCGCCAAGGATGATCCAGTGCAGCTTCCTGAACTCCTTGTCCGGCCCGTCGCTCACCGAGCGTACCAGGGCGCAGCCCACCGCGGGCAGTTCCGGAAAGAAGCGCTCCCCCGTGAGAAGCTCCCCCTGGGCAAAGCGCCAGTCATCGAGAAAGGTCAGCTGCAGGTCAGCCACCACCGGGCCCAAGACCTGGAAGTGCAGATCCTTCACCCCCGCCGGCCGGCCCTTTATGAGGTGCCGGTCGCCGATGTTCATCCCGCCGGTAAAGCCCACCATACCGTCCACCACCAGGATCTTGCGGTGATTCCTCAGGTTCAGGTAGCCGCCCGGTCTAAGCGGCAGGAAGCTGCGAAACTGGACGTCCGACCCCTTTAAAAGCTCCCGGGCGGTGGGTTTTGAATATTTCTCCCCCAGGCTGTCGACGATCACCCGCACCTCGACCCCGCGACTGGCCGCCTTGGCCAGGGCCGTCGCAAAGCGCTCTCCCGTGTGGTCTCCGTCGAAGATGTAGGTGCAAAGGTGAATGGAGGAGACGCTGTTGTCGATGGCGGCGAGCATGGCAGGGTAGGCGCCCTCGCCGTTATCCAGTGGAACGATGGCGTTTCCCGGCCGAAGCTCCGTGCTCACCACCCGGTCGGAGAGCCTGCGCAGCTCCTTCAGGTAGGAAAGCTCGGCGGGCAGCCGTGTGGAAGCCGGCGCCGGACGCCCCTTCGCCAGGCTCTGCGAGGCACCCGCCTCTTTTTGCCAGCGTTTGGCCCTGCTGTAGATCCTGTTTACCCCCATCCCCCAGTAGAAAAGCGGCCCCAGGAGCGGGATGGCGAGGCAGGTAACGATCCAGCCAAGTGCCGAGCGCGGATCCCGCTTGTTGATGAGCGCGTGCCCCGCGGAGAAAGCCGCCAGCAGCGTCAGGGCAATGATGAACAAAACCCAAAGGACTTGGTTCAAGGCTCCTCCAAGGGAAACCTGCCAGGCTGAGGCCGGGTCAGGGTGGATGTCTGCCGCATAATGCCGTATTCATGCTGCTTAAGCTACACTTTTTCTCAGTATCGGCCCGGTTCTGCCCCCTTTTGATGCAGAAAAGGGGACGGCAAAGGTGCCGTCCCCCATGGAAAACCGCGATTGATGAGCTTGGCGGGCTAGAGCAGGGTGAAGGGTTCCGCGCGTCTGGTCCACTCGCTTGCCGGGTACTCGGCCAGCAGCTGCCGGTATGAATCCTTCAGGGCGGAGGGGGCCTGGCTCGACTTGTAGCGCGCCGCGCCGCGCAGGTATACCGCCTCCGGCGCTGCGGCGCTCTGCGGATAGCCGTTCAAGAGCGTGTTGAATTGGATCACCGCCTCGCTGTACTGGCCATTGTCAAAGCCTGTCTTGCCGATGCCGAGTAGCAGCGAGGCGACCATCTCGTCCGGCGGGAGGTACCCGATGGTCCGCTGGTGCTCCCGGCCGTAGTAGTCAAGTGTGATGAGGGTCGGTGTCCAGACCACCCGGAAGTCGGAGGAAAGGGCCCGGGTGCCGACCGGCACCCGCAGCGGGATCATCCTGTCGGTGAGGAAATTGGCGACCGACAGGTCGGCAAAGGTGACCGCGTCCATCTGCCGGCAACCGATGCATTCAGTGCTGTAAAAATGAAGCAGTACGCATTTCTGGCTGGTGGTCGCGCGGGCCAGTGCCTTGCCGATTTCCGATTCCCAGGCTATCATGGAAAAACCTCCTAACTTATTGAACGAACACGCTAAAGGTTAGCCCCGCTTTTAGACATGTCAAGTCCCCTAACAGCTTGCAGTTTTGGGCAAAATGCTTATAATGAAAACCAGCTTCGCCCCGATCTCCACGCCTGAAAGGAAGTACCTTGTCCACCAAAAATCCGCGCCGCGCCGCCTTTGACATTCTGCTTCGGATAGAGAAAGAAAAATCCTTCGCAGACATCCTTATCGACCACGAACTCTCCAAAGAGATCATCAAGGGGGCAGACCGGGGTCTGCTGACGGAACTCGTCTATGGAGTGCTCCGCAGGCAGGGCACCCTGGACCATATCATCGGCCAGTTTTCCAAGCAGAGGCCCGAGAAGCTCGAACTATTCGTGCTGCTGATGCTGCGCCTTGGCGTGTACCAGTCGTTCTTTCTGGACCGGGTGCCGGTTTCCGCCGCCGTGAACGAGACGGTGAACCTCGCCAAGGAACTGGCGCCCAGGGCCGCCGGTTTCATCAACGCCGTCCTGCGCAGTGCCGACCGCGGGCGCGACACCATCAGCTACCCGGATCGGGAAAAGACCCCGGTCGATTACCTGTCCGTCCGCTATTCGCACCCGGCCTGGCTTACCGCCCAGTGGTGCGAGCAGCTAGGGCTGGATGCTGCCGAGTCGCTGGCGGCCGCCATGGCTGAGCCGCCGCCCTTCACCATCAGGGCCAACACGCTGCGCGTCTCCCGGGAGGCGCTCATGGAGCGGCTTTCCCTGGAGGGTGTCACCTGCAGCCAGACCAGCTGGTCGCCGGACGGGGTGCGGCTGAACCAGTCCGGCGCCATCACCAAGCTCCCGTCCTTCAGGGACGGCCTCTTCACGGTGCAGGACGAATCCTCCCAGCTGGCGCCGATCTTCCTGGAACCGCAAAAAGGTGAGCGGGTGCTGGACGCCTGCGCCGCACCGGGCGGAAAGAGCACCCAGATTGCGCAGCTGATGGGCGACAGCGGTGAGATCTTCGCCTGCGACGTGAACCACAATAAGCTCCGCCTGATCAGGGAGACCTGCGACAGGCTCGGCATCAATTCGGTCAGGACCTTCACCATGGACGCCACCGCCCCCTCCAACGCGATCAGGGACACCAGCTTCCACCGCATCCTGGTGGACGCCCCCTGCTCCGGCCTGGGCGTTATCAGGCGCAACCCCGAGGGGAAATGGTGGAAGACGCCGGCAGACCTGGCGCAGCTCGCGGCGACCCAGCTGACTATCCTGGAGAATCTCTGCAAATATCTGGAGCCGGACGGGACACTGCTCTACGCCACCTGCTCCACCAGCCGCCAGGAGAACGAGGAGGTGGTCGACGCCTTCTTGAGCCGGCACCCGGAGTTCGTCCCCGTGGACCTGCGACCCCTGTTTCCCTCTTTCGCCCCTCTGTTCACCGAGCGCGGTTTCTTCAGAAGCTGGCCCCACAGAGACGGCATGGACGGTTTTTTTGCCGCCCGTCTCAAGAAAATCCGCTAGGAGAACACATGAAAAAAATTGCTCCATCCATACTTTCCGCCGATTTCTCCCGCCTGGGCGAAGAGATCAAAGCGATCGAGGCCGGGGGCGCAGATTACGTGCACATCGACGTGATGGACGGCCGCTTCGTCCCCAATATCACCATCGGGCCGCTCATCGTGGAGGCGGTGCGCCGCGTTACCACGCTCCCGCTCGACGTGCACCTGATGATCGCCGAGCCGGACCGCTACATCGACTCCTTTGCCAAGGCCGGAGCCGACATCATCGTGGTGCACGCCGAGGCGACCAACCATCTGCACCGTACCGTGCAGCTGATAAGATCGCTCGGCAAAAGGGCAGGCGTCTCGCTCAACCCGGCGACGCCCCTGCACGTGCTCGATTATGTGCTGGAGGATCTGGATCTGGTGCTCCTGATGACGGTAAACCCGGGCTTCGGCGGGCAGTCCTTCATCGAGGGGTGCATCCCGAAGATACAGGCGCTGCGAGCCATCATGGACCGGCGCGGCTCCGAGGCAGAGCTTGAGGTGGACGGCGGGGTGAAGACGGACAACATCGCCCGCATCGCACACGCGGGGGCGGACGTCTTCGTGGCCGGCAGCGCCGTTTTCAACAGCCCGGACTACGCGGCAACCATTTCCGAGTTGAAGAAAAAGGCCAAGGAGCCGGTGCTCTGAAAAGAGGTGAACGGTGAAAGGTGAAGAGGCTGGAGCGGGCGGCTGTCTGGAGCTGAAGCAGAAGCTGAAGGCCGCGCTCGCTTCGCGCAGGCGGGTTCCCATGGAGGCCGGACCGGTGCCCGCCGCCGTGCTGCTGCCGCTTTTTCTAAAGGAGGGCGAGTTACATCTGCTCTTCACCAAGAGGACGCCGCATCTCACCCACCACAGCGGCGAGATCTCCTTTCCCGGCGGAGTCTGCGACCCGGGCGACTGCGACAGCGCCGATACCGCACTGCGCGAGGCCTTCGAGGAGGTCGGCATTGCTCCCGATGACGTGGAAGTGCTGGGAGAGCTGGACGACTGCCACTCCATACACAACTACCTTGTCACGCCGGTGGTCGGGCTGTTCCCTTCCGGTTATCAGTTGACCGTGAACGACGCGGAGATCGAGCGGATCATCGAGGTGCCGCTTTCGCACTTCGCAAAGCCGGGGGTGTTCCGGGTCGAGGATTGGCAGTGGCAGGGGAAGAGACGCGCCATGTACTTCTATATCCACGGCGAGGACGAGATCTGGGGGCTTACGGCGAGGATCCTGAAGCAGTTCCTGGATGTTCTGAACGAAAGGGAAGGCGGCCAGGACGAGTTTGCCAAGCCTGACGATTCCAATACTCTCCGCACGATTGACCGTTTCAGCCCCCGAGGGACGCCAGGGAGAACGCGCATAGAATCCGCAGCGGACAGCCGCAGCAGAGCGGCTTTTTCCTGCAGTGGCGCTTGCACTGCTCCACGATCAGGGCGTGGTACTCGTTGAAAAGCGCGCGGTCTGCGGGGAGGGCGTCCATGAACAGCGAGCGCAGCTGCTGGTAGCTCTGCGTCCCGTCTGCCAGGCCGAGCCGGGAAAAGAGCCGCCCCGTATAGGCATCCACTACGAAGGAGGGCTTGCCGCCCGCGTAGAGCAGGATGGAATCGCAGGTTTCCCGGCCGATCCCCCGCACCGAAATCAGTTCCTCCCGCAGTAGCTGCCAATCGCCGCTGAACATCGCATCGAGGCTGCCGTGTCCCTCCAGAAGCCAGCGAAGAAAATCCTTGAGCCTTGCGCTTTTCACGTTGAAAAAACCCGACGGGCGAATGAGCTCGGCCAGCCGCTCCCGGTCGATTTCCCAAAGCGCCTCCACCGAGAGAAGTCCTTCCCGCTTCAGGTTGGCTATCGCCTTTTCCACGTTCAGCCAGTTGGTGTTCTGGGTGAGGATGGCGCCGACGCAGACCTCGAAGGGGGTGTCGGCCGGCCACCAGTGAAGTGCGCCGTAGCGCTGCAGGAGGAGGTCGAACACCTCCATGAGGCGGGTTTGCCTGGGATCTTGCTGCAACAACGTCTGTTTCCTCTTGTGGCGTCGCCTCTAGACTGCCGCGTCGCCTGCGTCTTCAAGATATTCCCGCGAGTACCTTACGTAGTTTCCGGCGGAGCGGCCGAGCCAGGCAATCTCGTCCGGGGTGAGGTCCCTCTTGTACTTGGCCGGGGCGCCCACCCAGAGGGTGCCCGGGGCGATGACGGTCCCCTCGGTAACCAGTGCCCTGGCGCCGACCAGCGCCCCCTTGCCGACCACCGCCTTGTCCATGATCATCGCCTGCATCCCGATGAAGGCGCCGTCCTCTATGGTGCAGCCGTGCAGGGTGACGCTGTGGCCGACGGTCACGTCGTTGCCGATTACCAGCGGCGCGCCCGGATCTTCGGCGTTCTTCTTGTGGGTTACGTGCAGCATGGAGAGGTCCTGGATGTTGGTGCGCTCGCCGATGCTGATGAAGTTCACGTCCCCGCGCACCACGCAGTTGTACCAGATGCTCGCCTCTTTTCCGATGGTGACCTCTCCGATGACCACGGCGCCCTCGGCGATAAAGGCGGACTCTGCTATTTCCGGGGAAATCCCCTTGAATGGACGGATCATGCAGTCTGCTCCTTGGCTGGACGGCTGTTAATCCCTGGGGATGGCGAGCATCCGGTCCAGGGCGCGCTTGGCCTGAATCCTGATCTGCTCCGGGACCTTGATGACCGGCGTCATGGTCTGCAGCGCTTCCAGGATATCCTCGAGCGAGGTGAGTTTCATGTTCGGGCAGACCAGGGCCGGGGATGCCAGGATGAACTCCTTGCCCGGATTCTCCCGTCGCAGCCGCCAGAGGATGCCTGCCTCGGTACCGATAATGAAGCGCTTGGCGCTATTTGCCTTGCAGTAGTCGTACATGCCGGTTGTCGAGCAGACGTGGTCTGCCAGCGCCACGACGGCCGGATTGCACTCCGGGTGGCAGATGAAGGGGGCCTCGGGGTAACTCTGCTTCAGTTCCTTGACGACCTCCGGTCTCAGCCTCTCGTGGGTGGGGCAGTACCCCTCCCAGAGGTGAAAGCGCTTTTTGCTGAAACCGGACACGTAGTAGCCGAGATTGCGGTCCGGTGTGAAGATGATCTCCTCCTCGGCAAGCGACTGCACGACTTTCACGGCGTTCGCTGAGGTGCAGCAGATATCGCTCTCCGCCTTCACCGCGGCCGAGGAGTTCACGTAGGTCACCACCGGTACCCCGGGAAGCGAGGCCTTCAGCTCCCTGAGAGACTCGACCGACACCATGTCGGCCATCGGGCACCCCGCGTCCAGCCGGGGGAGCAGCACCGTCTTTTCCGGTGCCAGGATGGAGGCGGACTCGGCCATGAAGTGCACGCCGCAAAAGACAATCACAGCGGCGTCAGTCTTGGCGGCCTCCACGGAAAGCGCCAGGGAATCCCCCGTGATGTCCGCGATCTCCTGCACCTCGTCGCGCATGTAGTTATGGGCAAGCAGCACTGCATTTCGCTGCCTGAGAATCGATCTGATCTCCGACTGTATCGACTGCTGCGTCATTTCGGTCACCACCAAAGTTGGTTTTTCTTGAGCTGAATTCAGTTTAAACAGGCCGATAGTAGACAATGTTCAGGTTCATGTCAAACCCTTTAAGGCTCCAGATAAGCAAGCTTGACACCTGACGCTAAAACCTCTATTATTTTTTCTAACTTTTTCATGCCAATCGCGGGTCCGCCGCAGACAAAAGCGAGGTAAACAGTATGTTTGGAATAGGGATGCCAGAACTTGTCATCATCATGGTCATCGCACTCATAGTGATTGGTCCTCAGAAGCTTCCCGACTTGGCCCGCTCGCTCGGCAAGGGGTTGGCCGAATTCAAGAAGGCAACCGATGACTTCAAGACCAGTATCGATACTGAAACCCGCAGCAGCGAGGAAAAGGAGCAGCTGGCAAAGCTTGCCGAAGCCAAGCTGCAGGCCGAGGCGGCCAAGGCGAGGGACGCCGAGGAGCTGGGGGCCGGGGTGGAAGCCGTGGCAAAACCTGCCGAGGAACTGAAGGCAGAGGCGGTACAGGCTGAGCCTGAGAAAAAAACGGTCTGACCGTCGGGTTCCCATCTACAACCTGGCTAAAAAAGGCGGCTCACCCCGCCTTTTTTTGTGCCCGCGATTTGACCTCTTCAGCTAACCGGGTCCTGCGCATTCGGCAAAAGCTGATATAGTTCACTATCTCTTGCAGGGGGCGCCAGTGTCCATATTCGGTTGGTTTGCTAAAAAGACCCCCCAAAGCCAGCAGTTCCCCGATAACGGGACCGCCTTCGCGCACGCCTGCACCATAGGCTACCAGCCGCTGATCGGCGCGCTGATCCCTGCCCTGGTCGAGGAGGAAGGGGGGCTCGGTCGCGACGGGGAGCATACCTTCCTGATCAGGCTCGCGGGGCGGCACAGCGGAAGGAAATTCTGGAGCTGTACCCTGAAAGAGGCGAAGTGCCATCCCCAGGCTGGTGATCTGGTGGGATTTCGCATCGTCACCATCGCCTCGGATCTGCCCGAGCAGGCAAGCCTGATCGGCTACATCGCCTGCCGCCTGGAGCGGGAGCTGACTGCCGGCAAGGGATGGGCCGTCGCCCAGAACTACACTCCGGACAATATCAAGCGCGCACTTCGTCTGTAAGAACCCCGACGGAATGGGTAGAACGTAGAACGCTGCTCCAGGAAAGTGGTGAGCTCGTTTGGCCGTCTCATGCAGAGGTTCCAATCCCAGGTACTGTGCGGCTCGATTGGAAATCCTGAAAAACAAAAGCTTCAGGAAACACGAGCAACGGTGCAACGGAGAAATCTAGACGGAGAAACGGGTCTTGCGCCGAGATCAACTCATATGTTTCAACGACTCTAAATGCTGTTCCGGACTGGTCGAAACACTACTAATCGCGATGTAATGGCACATTATTTCGTCCAGCAACGCAAAACGTAGAACGTAGAACGTAGAACGTAGAACGTAGAACGTAGAACGTAGAACGTACGGCTCCGCTACCCCTTTCGGGCGGCGACCACGCTAAGTTCGGCCGGAACCGGCTCGCAGTCCCAGGTCACTTTCGGATAAAGTGATTTGTCCAGACGCAGGTAGGTGCCGTCGACCCCTGATTCCGCCCACCAGCACTCGGACCCTCTGATGGGCAGCTTGTCAAACAGGTAGAGGTCGTTGTTTTTATCTCGGGCTAAGAACATGGCCGGCTCCTTTTTGTCTTTTAAGTGATTTTCTTGAACTCTTCATGCTGCCTGCCGCCCCCTGCAGGGGCGTAGACGACTGGTACAGAGAAAGCCCTCCTTCGCTGCAGGAGGGCTTTCATGTCTCACAGTAATATCATAATGACGCCAGGTCTGCGGGGTTACTTCATGCGCTGCAGCTTTTCCTTCGCGCTCTTGGCTTCTTCGGACTTCGGGTACTCGTCCAGCAGCTTTTTATAGATGTAGGCAGCACTCTTGTTGTCGCCCATCTCCTTGAAGGCCATACCCTGCTTCAGCATAGCCGCCGGGACCTTGTCCTTCTCGGGAAAATTCTTGATGACTTCCTGGAATTCAAGGACCGCCTGTTCGAAGTTCTTTTCGGTGTAGTAGGTCTCTCCCAGCCAGTAGTGGGCGTTGGCTGCCAGTTTGTGCTTCGGGTTGGCTTCCAGGAACTTGTTGAAATGCTCCCGGGCCTTCACAAGATCGCCCCCCTGCATGGCATCGTACCCCTGCTGGTAGAGATATTCCGGGGTCTGCTGCAGTTGAGCCGCCTTCTTTTGGCTCTCATCCAGGCTCTTTTCCAGTTTGGAGAGCCGCTCATCCAGGGCGGCCAGACGCTTGGTCAGGTCTTCCTTCAAGAGCAGCACGTCGTCGGCCGGCTTTTGTGCCATGATGCGAACGTCGTCCACCTTTCCTGTCAAAAGCTGCATGTCGACCCTGGCGCTGTCCAGGGTGGCTTGCAGGTCGGCTCCGCCCTTGCGGATGGCAGCCATATCCTTCTGGTAGCCGACCATGTCCTTTTGCAGCGCCTCGAGGGCTTGCCGTTGGCCGGCTAGCGATTTTTCCACGCCCTCCTTCACCTCGCCCCGCACCCCGGTAAGCCCTCTGTCTATGGCGGAGATGCGGGTTTTCATTTCATCCGCATCGCGGCGCACAAAATCCAGGTCGGCTTTAGAGGCGCACCCGAATAAGCTTAGCATTGCCATTGAGGTCAAGAGCACCCTCGTTCGCTGCATATAAATCCTCCTCTGGTCTTTTCCTTGCCGCCTTAAGAAAAAAGGAGCCCCAAGGGCTCCCTTTTTTGCAGCGGGATCTCAAGCTACTTGACTATGACGAATTCGGCCCTTCTGTTTTTCGCCATAGTTGCCTCGTCTTGTCCCTGTTCTGCGGGATTTTCCTCGCCGTAGCTGATGGTGGAGAGACGGTCGGGCTGCACGCCGAGGTTGACCAGATAATCCCTGGCAGCCTGGGCTCTTCTCTCCCCTAGCGCCATGTTGTAATCGTCGGAGCCGCGTTCGTCGCAGTTCCCCTCGATCTTCACTTTTACGGAAGGGTTCTTGAGGAGCAGCTCCGCGTTCTTCAACAGGACGGAGCGCGCATCCTCGGAAAGGTCGGCAGCGTCGAAATTGAAGTAGATCTTCTGCAGCTCACTCTGCAGCTGAGAGATCTGTGTGCCGGGGGTCTCCTCCGCCGCGGGCTCCTGCTTGATGCTGGAGTCACTGGTTGGGGTCTCGATCATCGGCTGGGACTTGAGGGAGTCTGGGGCCTCATCGGTCCGGGGTGTGGTCGTTTCTGGCGTTGCAGGGGTCTGGTATGCCGGGATCGGCTCGTCTGTCCTTACCATGTCCTTCTTGGCACAGCCACCAGATAGCAGCGCACCAAAACTCAGAACCAGAATGCATCCGATTATCTTCTTGCGCATTTTCCCCACTCCTTCTGTAATTTGGATTTATGGACACTGACAGCTGTGAGTGCCTCAATTAAAGATAAGCATTATACCCGTGTTTGCTGAGTTAATCAACGGCTCATCTGCTTTACCAGCCGGTGGACCATGTCGGATGAGATTCCCGGACCTTTGTTTTGGAGATCCGGGTCTGGGCGCTGCCGTCCGCACGCATCAGATAGATCGCCTCGGCCCCGTCACGCGTGGAGCTGAAAACGATGAAGCGGCCATCCGGGGACCAGCGCGGGTGCTCATTGCTGCCGGCCACGGTCAGCGCCGTGTCCTGGGAGCCGTCCGGAGCGATGGCATGAATCTGGAACCCTCCGCCTCCCTGTCGCGCATAGGCTATGCGATCTCCCTTGGGGGACCAGCTAGGCGTCACGTTGTAGGCGCCGGAGCTGGTGAGCCGCCGCAGGTTCCCTCCGTCCGCGTCCATGACGAACAGCTGGGGCTTTCCCAGCCGGTCCGAGACGAACACGAGCTTGGCGCCGTCCGGAGACCAGGCGGGAGATACGTCTATGGCGGGGTTTTTGGTCACCCGATCCAGGTTTTTGCCGTCTTTGGACATCAGGTAGATCTCGGAGTTGCCGTCCTTGGTCAAGGCCAGGGAGATCCGGCTGCCGTCCGGGGCAAAGGTCCCCATGGCGTTCAGGCCGGGGCGCGACGAGACGCGGGCCTCGGATCCGGTAAAGAGTTCCCTCCTGTAAAGGTCGGGATTCCCCTTCTTGTAGGAGGTGTAGATGATCTCGCGGCCTGAGGGGGCGAAGTCGGGATTGAGGTTGATGGAGCCGTTGTTGGTGACCCGCTGCGGGCGGTGGCCGTCATAGTCCATCAGGAAGATCTCCTTGTTGCCGGAGACCCGGCTCACGTAGGCGATCTTGCCGGTGAAGGGCCCTTTCTGGCCGGTGAGGGCGCGCAGCACCTCGTCGGAGAAGGCGTGGGCCATCCGGCGCAGTTCCTTGCGGCTGCCGGTGTAACGCTTGGCGGCCAGCTCCCGGTTCAGGAGCTGATCGAAGAGGCGGCACTCCAGGGTGAACGAGCTCCCCTGGACGGAGTAGGCGCTCTTCAGCACGAGGTCGGCTGCGGAGCTGCCGGAGCCGGCGGGCGCCAGCTGCAACACGCCGGCAAGCGAGAGGTCGAAGGCGAAGAGCTCGGCAAGCTCCGGTCCGATCTCCGGCGAGGCGGCTCCGGAGAGCAGCGTAGTCGGCGCTATGGAGAGCTGGAGCTTGCGGCTGGAGGGGGCGGTGACGTCGAGGTACTCCTCGGAAGCGAGGCCAGAGCCGGACGTCAACATGATCAGTATCAGCAACAGAAAAACCTTCATTTTACGGCAACTCCTTCCGGCCTGAAGCGAAACACGCGCCTGAACTTGCCCCCGCCCGGAGGGGCCTTCAAGGAGCGCCCGGCGAGTGCTACCGCCCTGGCGACCGCATCGTCAAAAAGCTGGTCGCCGGAATGCTTTTCCACCTGATAGTCTATCCGGCCGTCGGGCCCGATGCTGATGGCGGCGATCACCTGCGGGGATTTGGTTTGGGAGGTCATCACCTCGCCGAAGGCGTCCTTCAGGCGGGACTGGACGTAGGAGGAGTAGTCGCTGCCGGCCTCGGTGCCGGTCGCCCCGGGCATGCCGACCCTGCCGGTATTCCTGAGCCTGTCCAGCACCTCGGCTTGCCGCTTTTCCCCGGCCTGCCGTTCGAGTTTGGCCATCCGCTCGCTGAACTCGCGCTCGTCGGGGACGGCTGCCGGCTTGTCTTTCTTAGGCGCTGCCCCCGGGGCCTTTGTCCTGGCCGCCGGCAGAGCCATGGATGCCGGTGGGGTGACCGGTGCCGCGGCTGCCGGGAGCTTCGGCGCCGCTTCCAGTGCCGTCGGGGCCGGAGTGCCGCTTTGCGGCGAGACCACCGGGAGCGTTACCATGTCGACATAGGTGACCTGGGCCTCGTCCGGGTGAAAGGACGGGAGGACCTGGCACCTGGCGATGAGCAGGAAAACGACCAGGTGGAAGCCGAAGGAGAGCGCTAACATCCCGCCCGGGCCCGGGTATCGAGCTTTCAACTGCCGTGTCATCGCCGCTGGGGTGACTCCGTGACCATACCGAGCCGCTCGACGCCCGCTCCCTTGATCTGGGCCATTATCTGCACCACCTCGCCGTAGGGGACGGCACTGTCCGCCTTCAGAAAGACCTCCCTCTTGGACCTTCCCGCCAGCATCGAGGTCAGTTTCGCCTGCAACTCGCCCCCCGGCACCTCCGTGGAGTTGATGGTGGTCCTGCCGGATTTCTCGATGGAGACCACCAGTGTGTCCTCTTTGGGGGCCAGCGACTTGGTATCCGCCTTGGGCAGGTTCACCTCTACCCCCTGCTGCATCATCGGTGCGGTCACCATGAAGATCACCAGCAGCACCAGCATGACATCAACCAGCGGGGTCACGTTGATCTGCGACATGGTGCCGCGGTTGCCGTTTTCCCTGTTGCCGAACTCCATCGTCTATCTCCCCGAGAAGTTGCGCTGCACGATGTTGAGAAACTCGGTCGAGAAACTGTCCATCTCCGAGATGAGCACCTTTATCTTGTTCTGGAAATGGTTGTAACCCATGACGGCCGGAATGGCGGCTACCAGACCTATCGCCGTCGCGATCAGCGCCTCGGCGATGCCGGGGGCGACTACGGCGAGCGAGGCGGAGCCCGAGCGGCCGATCTCCTCGAAGGCGGACATGATGCCCCAGACGGTGCCGAAGAGGCCGATGAAGGGGGCGGTCGCCCCGGTGGTCGCCAGGAAGGTGAGGTATTTCTCCAGCCTGGTGATCTCGGAGGTGGTGGCGCGTCTAAGGGCGCGGGCGATGTTGTCGATCCCCCCCAGGTCGGTGCTGATGACGTTGGGGTCCGCCTTCTCGACCACCTTTTCCTGCAGTTTCTTCAACTCGCCGTATCCTTCCTGGAAGAGGACCCTGAGAGGAGAGTGATCGAAGCGCTCCAGCTGGGGGCTGATAGCGTCGAAGCGCTTGGCCTTCCAGAAGAACTCCAGGAACCGCTCGGAGGCGCCGTTGGCCCGGTAGACCTGCAACAGCTTGTAGAATATGATCCCCCAGGAGACCACTGAGAAGTAGAGCAAGACGATCAGTACGAGTTTCACGACCAGGCCGGTCGAGGCGAACATTTCCACGGAAAAACCTCCGATATGTGTAATCAAAAAGAAAAAATATGCTTTACTCTTGACGAAGTCAACAGGAAAGAGAGTTGTGCAGAGAGTCTCAGTAGCATTCCGGCCTTCTGTCCTTGAAGCAGGTGATGCTCTCCCGCCAGAGTTCCATCTCGTCCAGGTTCAGCTGCGCGCACGGCTCGCAGCTCTGGTATCCCCCCTCTGCAAGAATTTCCCCTTTGGGGCCGATGATCAGACTCTGCCCGAAGAAATCCAGTTTGCCGACCATGCCGCAGCAGTTGGCAGCCACCACGAAGAGCTGGTTCTCGATGGCGCGCGCCCTCAAGAGGGTACGCCAGTGCTCCTCGCGCGGCTTTGGCCACTCTCCCGGCACCACGATGATCTCTGCCCCCTCCAGTGCGAGTCTGCGGGCGAGCTCCGGGAAACGGAGGTCGTAGCAGATCATGACCCCGATGTGGCCTACGCTGGTCTTTGCCACCAGGGTCGAGTCGCCCCGGTCCAGGGCCCGGTCTTCCCCCATCAAGGAGAAGAGGTGCAGCTTCCGGTAGCTTCCCGCCAGGGTACCGCGGTCATGCAGGTAGGCGGTGTTGAACACCTTTTCTCCATGCGGCTCCGGCAGGCTCCCGGCGATCACCATGGAAAGCTCGCCCGAGAGGGCGGTCAACTGCTCCACCAGCTCCGGTGTGCGCTGGGCCAGGCTGTTCAGGCTACGGTAATCAAACCCGCAGCTCCACATCTCGGGGAGTACGGCGAGTTCCACCCCTTGCTCCGCCAGCCGGCGCAGCGTGGAGCAGACCCGGGAGAGGTTGCTGTCGATATCGCCCAGCGCAATGTTGAACTGGACCGCGGCTGCCTTGACCGTTTTCTGCATGCTTCCTCCCTTTTGCTATACCGGAAAAGAGGGCGGCAGCAGCGCCCGCGGCTGCCGGACTCCTTTGGACGACCCATCCCTTGTCGCCCCGCAGTGTAGACCGAGCGGGAGCCGATTTCAAGAGAGTTCCTTCATCTGAGCGGCTTTTCCGTGACAAGGCTAAGGTGTATCTGGTAGATACTTAAGTTGGGGCGGGCCTTCTGGCGGCCGGTTCCCCGACTCCCTCTGCCACTTTTCCCATAAGGTTCCTCCATGCATACCGGTCTTTACATACATTTCCCCTTCTGCCTGAAGAAGTGCCTCTACTGCGACTTTAACTCGTCCGCCTCCTCCAGGCTCACCCCGCAGGAGTACGCGGCACTCCTCGAGAGGGAGATGGAGCTGCGGCAGCGGGAACTCCCGGAGCCGACCAGCGCCGCCACCCTCTACTTCGGCGGCGGCACCCCCTCGCTCATGGGCCCGGAACTGGTCGGGAGGCTGATCGAGGCTGCCGCCAGCCGCTTCGGGCTGCAGGCCGACGCGGAGGTGACCCTGGAGGCGAACCCCGGGACCCTCACGCCGGAGAAACTGGCGGGGTACCGCGCCGCCGGGGTGAACCGCCTCTCCCTCGGCATCCAGTCCTTCGAGGACCGGCTACTGGCCAAGCTCGGCCGGGTCCATACGGCCAGGGAAGCGGCAGACGCCTTCGAGGCCGCCCGCCGGGCGGGCTTTGACAATATCAGCATCGATCTCATGCACTCGCTTCCGGAGCAGTCTCTCCTCCAGTGGCGCGAGGCGCTCGGGCAGGGGATCGCCCTTGGCCCCGAGCATCTCTCCGCCTACGCACTCACGGTGGAAGGGGGAACCCCCTTTGCCGGGCTTTACGAGGCGGGAGAGCTGCCGCTTCCGGGCGAGGAGGAGGCGGCCCGGATGTTCGAATCGACTGCAGAGCTTCTTGGCCAGGCGGGGTATCTGCATTACGAGATCTCCAATTTCGCCCGTCCCGGCTGCCAGTCCCGGCACAACAGCGCCTACTGGAGCCGGCTAAGCTACCTCGGCTTTGGCGCCGGCGCCCACTCCTTTGTCAACCGCGACGGGCTCGGGCGCCGCTGGCGGAACAGCTGCGACCTCACGGCCTACCGCGAGGCGCTGGAGGCCGGTGCCATTGCCGAGCGGGAGGCAGAAATGCTGACCCTTGAAGAGGCGGTCTCCGAGAGTTTCTTTCTCGGTCTCAGGAGGCTCGAAGGGCTCGACCTGGCACCGCTTCAATCTCTATTCGGCGTGGAAGCGCTGGAGAGCCGGCTGGCCGAGGCGGCCCGCCTCCAGGCAAGCGGGGCGCTCATCCGTGAAGGGAGCCGGCTCCGTCTGGCGCCAGGCGCCGTCATACTTGCCAACAGCGTATTTTCCCGCTTTCTCTGAAAGCTCCCGGGCTCCGGCAGAGAACCCCTTGACAAAGCCCAGGACCGTTGCTAACTTAAGCGCGTTAGCACTCGAACTTTTTGAGTGCTAATCTGCATTTGAAGGGGTTTTATATGGCAGAACAGCTTTCAGACAGGGGCAAACGCATCCTCGAGGCGGTCATCGAGGACTATATAGCAACTGCCGAACCGGTCGGAAGCCAGTCCATCACCCGCAGCCACGCGCTGGCCCTCTCGCCGGCGACGGTCAGAAACGTGATGGCGGAGCTGGAGGAGATGGGGCTACTCACCTCCCCGCACACCTCGAGCGGCAGGATCCCGACGGACAAGGCTTACCGCCTCTACGTGAATTCGATCCTCGAAGTGAAGCAGATAGCGCGCGGCAACAGGGAAGAGATCCAGCGGCGCTGCCGGATGGCGGGAAAGGACGTAGGCCAGGTGCTGAAGGAGACCAGCCGGCTGCTCTCCACCACCTCCAGCTACATGGGGGTGGTGATGGCACCGCGTCTGGCAGCCAACGTCTTCCACCAGATGGAGTTCGTGAAGCTCGGCAGTCGCAGGATCCTGGCCATCCTGGTCTCCCAGAACGGCACCGTGCAGAACCGGCTGATCCAGACCGAAGCGGAGATCCATCAGGAGGATCTGGTCCGGATGGCTAACTATCTGAACGAACTGTTGCAGGGTCTCACCATCGCGCAGGTGCGGGAGAGGCTTTTAAGCGAGATGGAAAGCGAGAAGGTGCGCTACGACTCCATGATGTCGCAGGCGCTGGCGCTCTCCGAGCAGACCATCAGCACGGACGGCCCGGAGCTGTTCCTGGAGGGGCAGGCGAACATCCTGGATCAGCCGGAATTCGCCGACGCCGGCAAGATGCGGGAGATCTTCCGCGCCTTCGAAAAGAAGAGTCTGCTGCTCGACCTGCTGGACCGCTCGATGCAGGCCAACGGGGTGCAGATCTTCATCGGAAGCGAGTCGCACCTGCTCAAGATGGAGGGGATGAGCCTGATTACCTCGACCTACATGACCGGCAAAGATACCGTAGGCGTACTTGGAGTCATCGGACCCACCCGGATGGGGTACGGCCGGGTGATCCCGATCGTCGATTACACAGCCAAACTCATTAGCCGCCTGCTCGAAGCGGAGTAAAGTCAAAAAGGAGAGACAACCCGGATGGACAAGAAAAAGCACGCAGCGCACCCGCACGATCAGCAACCGGAAACCCAGGCCCCGGAGGACCTGGTGGAAATCTCCGCGCCAGAGGTCAGTGAGGAACGGATAAGTGAACTGGAGGAGGCGCTGGCCGCCAAGGGGCTGGAAGCGGCCGGCAACTGGGACAAATACCTGCGCGAGCGGGCGGACCTGGAAAACTACCGCAAAAGGGTGCAAAAGGAGAAGGAAGAGATCCTCAAGTACGGCAACGAGTCGTTCATCCTGGAGATACTGCCGGCCCTCGACAACCTGGAACGCGCCATCTCCCACGCCGACGACGAGGCGCCCTCCGCGGTCATAGAAGGGGTCAAGCTCACCTCTTCCATGCTGCTCTCCACCCTGAAGAAGTTCGGGGTGACCCCGCTGGAAACGCCGGCCGGTACCCCCTTCGATCCCGCCTTCCACCAGGCGATGGGCCAGGTGGAGAGCGCCGACCAGGAGCCGAACACGGTGGTCTCCGAGTTCCAGAAGGGTTACCTTTTGAACGACCGGCTGATCCGTCCCGCCATGGTGACCGTCGCGGTCGCCCCCAAGGAATAAACCAAGCCGGCAGATTTTTTTACGTCTCCCCTTGCTTTTCGGGCCGGGGGTGACTAGCTTGCAGATACAGTTACCATATAGGAGGCATAAAAATGAGTAGAGTGATAGGAATCGACCTCGGAACCACCAACTCCTGCGTTGCAGTCATGGAGGGTGGAGAGCCGGTTGTCATAGCCAACGCAGAAGGAAGCCGCACCACCCCTTCCATGGTAGCGTTCACCGAGAGCGGCGAGCGTCTGGTCGGGCAGCAGGCCAAGCGCCAGGCGGTCACCAACCCGGAGAACACCCTGTACGCCATCAAAAGGCTGATCGGGCGCAAATTCGATACCGAGCCGGTAAAAAGGGACATCGTAATCTCCCCCTTCAAGATCGTCAAGGCGGATAACGCCGACGCCTGGGTCGAGGTGCGCGGGCAGAAATATTCCCCCCCCGAGATCTCAGCCATGATTTTGCAGAAGATGAAGAAGACCGCCGAGGACTACCTGGGCGAGACGGTGACCGACGCGGTCATTACGGTCCCCGCCTACTTCGACGATTCCCAGCGCCAGGCCACCAAGGACGCCGGCAAGATCGCCGGGCTGAACGTGCTCAGGATCATCAACGAGCCGACCGCGGCGGCACTTGCCTACGGCCTGGACAAGAAGAAGGACGAGAAGATCGCAGTTTTCGACCTGGGGGGCGGCACCTTCGACATCTCCATCCTGGAGCTCGGCGAGGGGGTCTTCGAGGTGAAGTCCACCAACGGCGACACCTTCCTGGGGGGCGAGGACTTCGACCAGAAGATCATCGACTGGATCGCGGACGAGTTCAAGAAGGACCAGGGGATCGACCTGCGTGGCGACAAGATGGCGCTGCAGAGGTTGAAAGAGGCGGGCGAGAAGGCGAAGTGCGAACTCTCCACCTCGCTTGAGACCGACATAAACCTCCCCTTCATCACGGCAGACGCCTCCGGTCCCAAGCACCTGACCATGAAGCTTACCCGCGCGAAGCTGGAGTCGATCTGCGCCGAGCTGATCGCCAGCCTGGAAGGCCCTTGCCGCACCGCCCTGAAGGATGCCGGGCTCTCCCCTTCCGACATCGACGAGGTGATCCTGGTGGGCGGCATGACCCGCATGCCGATCGTGCAGAAGAAGGTGCAGGACATCTTCGGCAAGCTCCCCAACCGCGGCGTCAACCCGGACGAGGTGGTTGCCATCGGCGCCGCCATTCAGGGTGGCGTTCTGCGCGGCGACGTGAAGGACGTGCTGCTGCTCGACGTGACCCCGCTCTCCCTCGGCATCGAGACCCTGGGCGGCGTGATGACCAAGCTGATCGAGAAGAACTCCACCATCCCGTGCAGAAAGTCCCAGGTCTTCTCAACGGCTGCCGACAACCAGCCGGCGGTAAGCATCCACGTGCTGCAGGGCGAGCGCGAGATGGCGACGGACAACAAGACGCTCGGCAACTTCGAGCTGGCCGGCATCCCGTCGGCGCCGCGCGGCGTGCCGCAGATCGAGGTCACCTTCGATATCGACGCAAACGGCATCGTCCACGTCTCCGCCAAGGACCTGGGCACAGGTCAAGAGCAGTCGATCAGGATCACCGCTTCCTCCGGGCTCTCCAAGGACGAGGTGGAGAAGATGGTGCGCGAAGCCGAGTCGCATGCGGCCGAGGACAAGAAAAAGCGCGAGCTGATCGAGGCGAAAAACCAGGGCGACAACCTGATTTACTCGACGGAGAAATCCCTGAAGGAGTTCGGCGACAAGATCGACGCCTCCGAGAAGCAGAAGATCGAGGAGGGGGTCGCGACCCTCAAGAAGGCCCTGGAGGGAAGCGACGCCGAGGAGATCAAGAAGGCGAGCGAGAGCCTGATGCAGGCCTCGCACAAGCTCGCCGAGGCGGTCTACGCGAAGGCCCAGCCGGGCGCCGAGCAGGAGGGAGCAGAGCCGCAGGCACCCGAGGCAGAGGCCGCCGGGGCCGCCAAGGGCGAGACGGTGGTCGACGCCGACTTCGAAGAAGTGAAGGACGACAAGAAGTAGCTACTAGAAGGTTGCAAAAAAGGCAGCTTTGAAAGAAAATAGCGCAGTAAAAAAATAACATCGCGCAACGGGCAGCGTCTCATTTATTGAGACGCTGCTCTTTGTGTTACGAGGGTACATTTTGGCAAACGGCGACAAGCAGGATTATTACGACCTCCTCGAAGTTAACAGGAACGCCTCCGAAAGCGAGATAAAGAAGGCCTATCGGCGGCTGGCGGTCAAGCACCATCCGGACAAGAATGCCGGAGACAAGTCCAGCGAGGACAAGTTCAAGGAGGTCTCGGAGGCCTATGAAGTCCTCTCGGACCCGGAGAAGAGGGCTCGCTACGACCAGTTCGGCCACGCGGCGGTTGGCGGTGGCTTCTCCTCGGGCGGGTTTGGCGGCGGTTCCCCCTTTGGCGACATCTTCGGCGACATCTTCGGGGAAGTCTTCGGCGGCAGGCAGAAGACCAGCCGCGGCCGGCGCGGCGACGATCTGCAGTACAACATGGAGGTGAGCTTCGAGGAAGCGGCCTTCGGGGTGGAGAAGAAGATCGACCTCCCCTACGCCAAGCGCTGTGATGCCTGCAGCGGCTCGGGCGCCAAGGCCGGCACCAGTCCGAAGACCTGCCCGACCTGCCAGGGAGCGGGGCAGATGCGCTTCCAGCAGGGATTTTTCAGCGTCAGCAAGACCTGTTCCCACTGCAACGGCGAGGGGCGTGTCGTCGAGCATCCCTGCCCGGACTGCAGAGGTGCCGGGACCGTGCGGGACAAGAAGACCATCTCCGTGAAGGTTCCCGCCGGGGTGGAAACAGGGATCCGCCTGAAGCTGACCGGCGAGGGGGGGCAGGGGGCCAAGGGGGGCCCGAACGGAGACCTTTACGTGGCGCTAAGCGTGCGCGAGCACCCGCTCTTCAAGCGCGAGGACAACGACGTCATCTGCGAGATACCGATCAGCTTCACCCAGGCGGCCCTTGGCTGCGAGATCGAGGTGCCGACCCTGGACGGCAAGGTCAACATGAAGATCCCGGAAGGGACCCAGTCGGGTGCCGTCTTCAGGATGCGCGGCAAGGGGGTGCCCGCCCTGCAGGGTTACGGCCGCGGCGATCACCTGGTGCTGGCCAAGGTCGAGACGCCGACCAACCTGAACCGGCAGCAGCGCGAACTGCTGGAGGAGCTTGCCCGCATCAGCGGCGAGGACGTGAACCCGCTGCGTAAAAACTTCTTCGAGAAGGTGCTGGACATCCTGACTTGAGAAAGGCAATCCTGGCCAGGGGCGCGGTCTGGGCGCTATGGGCGCTGCTTTTGGGCGCCCAGCCGCTTCCGGCCCGGAGTCTGCCGGTAAAGGCGGTACTCCTGGAAGACAGCGCCTACAGCGAGATGCTGGTCAGCCGGATCCGGGAAAGTAAAAGGCGCATACTCTGCGCCTTTTTTCTTTTCAAGGTCGGGGAGAAGAGGGGGAACCTGCCGGCAGTGATCGCCGGCGAGCTGGTCAAGGCGAGCCGGCGCGGGGTCGAGGTGACCGTGATACTGGAGGGGAAAAAGCCGGTCCGTTTCGACAACCACGCCGCCGGCCGACTGCTGTCGCAGGGCGGAGTGAGGGTGATTTACCCGCGCCAGAGACGGCTCACCCACGCGAAGGCCGTGGTGATCGACGACCGCTATCTCCTTATGGGCAGCCACAACCTCACCCAGTCGGCTCTGAAGCACAACAACGAGCTGTCCGTCCTTTTGGACTCCCCGGAGCTGGCGGCGTCGGTGAGTCGCTACCTGAAGGATATCCGGTAAGTGCCGCTGGAAGCCCCTATCTTGCGGGAGCTGCCGGGGACAAGAGCTGCCGGGGACAGGCAGAAAGCGCCGGTAAAAAGCCGGCAAAGGGTAAAGGGTGAAAGTCCCTACATAGTAATGGCTAGCGACCAGCTGTGACCCCGAGTGATGCGTCGGCCTATCGTGAGGTGGGCGGCGAAGCGTTCACAGGGGGCATGCAGGC
>Ga0209317_1000393_pt1 | contig 54054 bp, 51 predicted proteins | sample RifGroB2_FD_183994 | JGI IMG/M metagenome (GOLD analysis project Ga0209317, IMG submission 183994) | Soil microbial communities from Rifle, Colorado, USA - Groundwater B2 (SPAdes) (version 2) | ecosystem: Environmental > Terrestrial > Soil > Unclassified | place: Rifle, Colorado | collected... | reverse complement strand
TGGCCAATAGCGCGGCGCAACTGGCATTGGCGGTCAGCGGCATTGCCGGGCCGGAGGGCGGCACGCCGGACAAGCCGGTCGGCACGGTGTGGTTCGCGTGGGGAATCAAACATGGCGCGACTCACGCGCAACGCCATCAAATCGACGGCAACCGTGCTGCAGTGCGCGCCCAAGCGGTGCGCATTGCTTTGCAGGGCGCGCTCGACCTGCTCGGGCGGCGGACGGAGTTGGCTTAGATTCGCTGCTTGCGGGGTAACCCCAGGAGTTCCGCCTGAAGCCGTGGTGAGGGAAACGGGCATGGCGGGTTTCATCACCGGGGAGGCTTGCCATACTTGCCAGGAAAATAATAAAGAACGTTCGTTCTGTACAAGTGCGAATTGATGTGCCACAATCCCGCACCATTTTTTGAAAGGGGATCGTAATGGATGACAATAAAAGCAAGGCACTCGCGGCGGCTCTGGGCCAGATCGAGAAGCAGTTCGGCAAGGGTTCGATCATGCGCCTCGGCGAACATGACGTGGCGCGCGATATTCAGGTCGTATCCACCGGCTCGCTGGGCCTGGACATCGCGCTCGGCGTGGGCGGCTTGCCGCGCGGTCGTGTGATTGAAATCTACGGCCCGGAATCCTCCGGCAAGACCACGCTGTCTTTGCAGGTTATCGCCGAAATGCAGAAGCTGGGCGGTACGGCGGCGTTCATCGACGCGGAACACGCGCTCGATCCGCAATACGCGCAGAAGCTCGGCGTGAAGGTCGAAGATCTGCTGATCTCGCAGCCGGACAACGGCGAACAGGCGCTGGAAATCACCGACATGCTGGTGCGTTCCGCCTCGGTGGACGTGGTGGTGATCGACTCGGTTGCCGCGCTGACCCCCAAGGCGGAAATCGAAGGCGAGATGGGCGATGCGCAAATGGGCCTGCATGCGCGCCTGATGTCGCAGGCGTTGCGCAAGCTGACCGGCAACATCAACCGTTCCAACACGATGGTGATTTTCATCAACCAGATCCGCATGAAAATCGGCGTGATGTTCGGCAACCCCGAAACCACCACCGGCGGCAATGCGCTCAAGTTCTACGCGTCGGTGCGCCTGGATATCCGCCGCATCGGCGCGATCAAGAAGGGCGATGAAGTGATCGGCAACGAGACGCGCGTCAAGGTAGTGAAGAACAAGGTCGCCCCGCCGTTCCGCGAAGCGTTGTTCGACATCCTGTACGGCGAGGGCATCTCGCGCGAAGGCGAGATCATCGATCTGGGCGTGCAGCACAAACTGGTGGAAAAAGCCGGCGCCTGGTATGCCTATAAGGGCGAAAAGATCGGCCAAGGCAAGGATAATGCGCGCGAATACCTGCGCGAGCATCCTGACGTCGCGTTCGAGATTGAAAACAAGGTGCGCGAAGCAGTCGGTGTGGCACTGCTCGATGGCGGCCAAAAAGCGACTGCGAAGGCCGATAAGGCCAGTGCAAAAGCGGGCGCGAAATCCTCCGAATAACTTTTGATGGAACTACTGATAAGGCTACTAGCCATTCCGCTAAGCCCCAAAATGCGGGGCAAGCGGCTGGTTATAGCCATTCCACTAAGTTGTCATAAAGACAACAGCCAAGTGGCTGGTTATGGCCGGGCACCCGGGTGAGGAAAAAGCCTGAGTTAAGCCTGCGCGCGCGCGCCCTGCAATATCTGGCGCGCCGCGAATACAGCCGCGCCGAGCTGCGCGGCAAGCTGTTGCCGCACTTGCAAACAGGTGAAGATTTTGGGCAGTCATTTGATTCCTCCGGGCCAGTCGATCTGGATGCGCTGCTGGACGATTTGACGACGCGCGGTTGGTTGTCGGATGCACGTGCCGCCACGCAGTTGCTGCATGCCAAGCGCAGCCGTTTCGGCACCCAGCGCATCGCCCACGATCTGCGTCAAAAAGGCATCCCGGAAGAAATAGTCAGTGCCGCGTTGCCCGCATTGAAGGAAAGCGAGCTGGAAGCCGCGCGCAGCGTGTGGCAAAGGAAATTCGGCACACTGCCGCAGGACGCCGGGGAAAAAGCCCGGCAAATGCGCTTTCTGCAATCGCGCGGGTTCGGGTTTGAGGTGATTTTTCAGGTGTTGCGGACTTCTGGTGCGGAGGATTGACGATGCTTGATGCATTGCATACCTTGGCGAACTCCATGTCGCCTACATTACGTTAGAATTCAGAGAGCGCAGCCCATGTCTGACCTAACTCAATCGGTTGAACTCAAGCTTGCTCGCGCTGGATTGCAACTGCAATCGTTGTCGGGGTCAATCGCCGCTTGGGTGACTAGCAATCCGATGGCTGCGGACACCGAGTTGCGCGAAGGCCGACTTGGTTTTCGGTTGGTTCAAAGAGAGTTTCTAGAACCGGCTCCGCTAGACGAATGGGGCCTCAGCCTTGGGGAGTGCGTACACAATCTTCGCAGTGCACTCGACAACTTAGCGTTCGCGCTGGCCCGTCTTCGCCGCGATCCTCCGGACAAACCGCAGCGAATCGCATTTCCTATCTTCCAAGACAGGGCGCAATTCGAAAAGGTCGGACGCGGGAACATTGATCAATTGCCTGACCAAGCGGTCTCATTGATTGAAAGGCTGCAGCCCTTTCAGAGGGACGGCTCAGCAGCCTTCGGCACGCCCGAGCGAGATGCTCTTGTATTGTTGCAGTGGCTAAGCAACGCTGACAAACATCGAGTGCCATCGGTGGTGCTGATTGCACCAACAACCATGACTCACAATGTCAGTGCCGCGTTCTACTCGGATGAAGATGCGACCGCAAACGTGCCCCCCGATGTCACTTTTTGGGCGGGCCCACTGAAGGCTGGCGCTGTCCTTGTAGAGTGGAGGACAAATCGACCGATTGCCTCCGTCAGCGGTAGCTTTGAGGGAATTGCAATAGTTGCCATTCAAACCCCGCACGAGCTAGCAGCCGTGGTGCCGACCCTTCAGGCATTGCACCAATACACAAGGCTTGTTGCTTCACAGTTTTCTGGCTTCTTTCAGTAGCATCTGTTGAATGGAGAATCGTAAGCTCGCGTAGGGTGCAATAACCAACGGGCATTGCACCATTTTCCGTAAAACATCCGGCGCAATGCATTACGTTATTACACACACAAACAGCCTTCCTTTTCGTCCGTGGTATAAATGCCATAGCCACGCATGGTATGATGCGCGCCTTGTCCAGCCTGTCTGGAGCGTGACTTTAGAGTTCAAGGTGCATCGATGAAAAGCAGTGAAATCCGCCAGAAATTCCTGGATTACTTCGCGTCAAAAGGACACACAATAGTCGCATCCAGTTCGCTGGTGCCGCACGAAGACCCGACGCTGTTGTTCACCAACGCGGGGATGAACCAGTTCAAGGATGTGTTCCTCGGTTTCGACAAGCGGCCTTATACGCGCGCCGCTTCGTCGCAGAAATGCGTGCGCGCCGGCGGCAAGCACAACGATCTGGAGAACGTCGGCTATACCGCGCGCCACCATACCTTCTTCGAGATGCTCGGCAACTTCAGCTTCGGCGATTATTTCAAGCGCGACGCGATCAATTACGCCTGGGAACTGCTGACGGTGGTGTTCAAACTGCCCAAGGATAAGCTTTACGTCACCGTGTATGCCGAGGACGACGAGGCCTATGACATCTGGACCAAAGAGATCGGCGTGCCTGCCGCGCGGGTGATCCGCATCGGCGACAACAAGGGCGCGCGCTACGCCTCGGATAATTTCTGGATGATGGGCGATACCGGCCCTTGCGGCCCCTGCACCGAAATCTTCTACGATCACGGTGAGCATATCCCGGGCGGTCTGCCCGGTACGCCCGAGGAAGACGGCGACCGCTACATCGAAATCTGGAACAACGTATTCATGCAGTTCAACCGCGACGAGCACGGCGTGATGCATCCGCTGCCCAAGCCATCGGTGGATACCGGCATGGGGCTGGAGCGCATCTCGGCGGTGTTGCAAGGCGTGCATGCCAATTACGAGATCGACCTGTTCCAGGCGCTGATCCGTGCGGCGGCGCGCGAGACCCATTGCGCCGATATGAATTCTCCTTCGCTGAAGGTGCTGGCCGATCATATCCGCGCCTGCTCGTTCCTGATCGCCGACGGCGTGATCCCAGGCAATGAGGGGCGCGGCTACGTGTTGCGCCGCATCATCCGCCGCGCGATCCGCCACGGCTACAAGCTGGGCATGCGCGACGCGTTCTTCCACAAGATGGTGCCGGATCTGGTCGCTGAAATGGGAACGGCCTATCCCGAACTGACCGCGGAAAATGTGCGCGTGAAGGGAATCCTCAAGCTGGAAGAGGAGCGCTTCTTCAGCACGATCGAGCATGGCATGGCGATACTCGAAGCTGACTTGGCCGAGATGGCGAAGCAGGGCGGCAAGGTGTTCAACGGCGAGACCGCGTTCAAGCTGCACGACACCTACGGTTTTCCGCTCGACCTGACGCAGGATGTATGCCGCGAGCATGATGTTGCGGTCGACGTCGCGGCTTTTGACAAGGCGATGGCGCAGCAGAAGGAGCAGGCGCGCGCGTCCGGAAAATTCAAAATGGCGGCGAATCTCGAATACGACGGCCCGGCAACGGTCTTTCACGGTTATGAGCTGCTGGAAAGCAAGGGCAATGTGCTGGCTTTATACAAGGACGGCGTGCCGGTGAATACGCTGAACGAGGGCGAAGTCGGCGTGGCGGTGCTGGACGACACGCCGTTCTACGCCGAGTCCGGCGGGCAGGTCGGCGACTGCGGCGAACTGCGCAGCGTGCATGGCATTTTCGCGGTGGAGGATACGCAGAAGATTCAGGCCAGCGTGTTCGGCCATCATGGTGTGGTGAAGACCGGCAAGCTGACCGTGGGCAACGGCGTCACCGCCAGGGTAGATGTCGCGGCGCGCAACCACACGATACGCAACCACTCGGCGACTCACCTGATGCACAAGGCGTTAAGGGAAGTGCTCGGCAGTCATGTGCAGCAGAAGGGCTCGCAGGTGGATGCGGACAAGACGCGCTTCGACTTCGTGCATACCCAGCCGCTGAGCGATGCGGAAATCCTCAAAGTGGAAAGCATCGTGAATGCCGAGATACTCGCCAACGTCGAGTGCCAGGCGCGCGTGATGTCCATCGAGGATGCGCAGAAGACCGGCGCGATGATGCTGTTCGGCGAGAAGTACGGCGACGAGGTGCGCGTGCTGGACATCGGCTCGTCGCGCGAGCTGTGCGGCGGCACGCATGTCAAGCGCACCGGCGACATCGGGCTGTTCAAGATACTTGCCGAGAGTGGCGTCGCGGCGGGAGTGCGGCGCGTCGAGGCGGTGACCGGCGAGGGCGCGCTGGCGCTGGTGCAGCAGCAGGAGCAGCAGTTGCAGCAAGTGGCGGACGCGGTGAAGGCGCAGCCGCAGGAGGCAGCCGCGCGCGTCGCGCAAATCCTCGACAACGTGAAGATGCTGGAAAAAGAGCTGGCGCGGCTGAAATCGAAACTGGCCAGCGCGCAAGGCGATGATCTCGTCGACCAGGCGGCGGAGATCAATGGCATCAAGGTGCTGGCCGCGCAACTGGAGGGCGCCGATGCCACGGGATTGCGCGAGACGCTCGACAAGCTCAAGGACAAGCTCAAATCGGCCGCGATTGTGCTGGCAGCGGTAGCCGACGGCAAGGTCAGTCTGATTGCCGGTGTGACCCCCGACCTGACCGCAAAAATCAAGGCAGGAGAACTGGTGAATATGGTCGCGCAGCAGGTCGGCGGCAAGGGAGGCGGCAGGCCGGACATGGCGATGGCAGGCGGCACGCAACCCGAACATCTCGCGCATGCCTTGTCGGGTGTGGCCGACTGGGTTAAAGCGCGTATCTGAGGAGCTATGCACTGGTGAGTATTGTTCGTTGCAACATGTTGCTGATCGAAGATGATCCATCCGCCGTGGAGCTGGTGCGTTCCGCTACGGTGGATTTCTGTCAGGAACTTGACCTGACGGTGGTGGGTGGTGGTGATGCCGTGCTGGCCTGGCTGAACGACAGCATCGCGAAAAAAGAACGGATGCCGCACCTTATCCTGCTGGATATGAAATTGCCGAAGCTGGATGGCCTGGCGGTATTGCGCAAGCTACGCCTTCATCCCGCGACGCGTGACGTTCCCATCGTGGCGTTTTCCGCGGAGCACACCCAGGCGGACATATTGATGAGTTATCAGGTCGGGGCGAACAGCTTCGTTGCCAAACCGGCCGATCAACAGGAATTCACTGCCTCTCTTCGTGATCAACTGACTCACTGGCTGCAACCGAGGCAGCGTAAACTGGCTCTCGCGTCAAAATCAACATAGGCGCAAGGCGCTCTCATCTACGCTCTCTGACGGTCATGGCACTCGGTTAAGCAATCGTTGATCGTGAATGAGTCGTAGGGCGGATGAGGCCGCAGGCCGTTATCCGCCGAATGGAAGTTGTGCGAGAGGTCAGCATACGGCGGATAGCGCTGCGCTCATCCGCCCTACATGTTGGATGCAGCCGCGCCAGCGGGCCTTCACCCCGTCAATGTTGGCTACGCCGATCGGTGTGGATTCTTAGAATGGCAGTTGCAAATGCGGCGCGGCCTGCCGGAACATTTTGCGGAAGTCGTCCTGGATGCGCTGCAGCGCAGCCTCGCTGTCCGCCTCGAAGCGCAGCACGATCACCGGTGTGGTGTTGCTGGGGCGCGCCAAGCCGAAGCCGTCGGCATATTCCACGCGCAGCCCGTCCAGCGTGATGATTTCCCTTGCATCAGTAAACATAGGCGCATCGGCAAATTTTGCGGTTTGCTGCAATTGCGCGAGCAGCGCGTGGTTCTCGCCTTCGGCGGTGCGGATATGCAGCTCCGGGGTGCAGAACGCGTCCGGCAGCGCGTTCAGCGTGGCGCTCGGGTTTGCTACCTTGCTCAAAATTTCCAGCAGGCGCGCGCCACTGTATAGCCCGTCGTCGAAGCCATACCAGCGTTCCTTGAAGAACATGTGACCGCTCATCTCGCCGGCGAGCAGCGCGCCGGTTTCGCGCATCTTCGCCTTGACCAGCGAATGCCCGGTCTTCCATAGCGTCGGCTTGCCGCCATGGTCGCGTATCCAGGAAAAAAGATTGCGCGTGGACTTGACGTCGAAAATGATTTCCGCGCCCGGGTTGCGGGAGAGCACATCGGCGGCGAACAGCATCAGCTGGCGATCCGGATAGATGATCCTGCCGTCCTGGGTGACCACGCCGAGCCGGTCGCCGTCGCCGTCGAACGCCAGGCCCAGTTCGCTGTCGTTGCCGCGCAATGCGGCGATCAGGTCTTCGAGGTTGTGCGGGTCTGACGGGTCGGGATGGTGGTTCGGGAAATGGCCGTCCACCTCGCAGTACATTTCCTCTACTTCGCAACCGAGCTGGCGGTACAGGTTGGCCACATAAGCGCCGGCCACGCCGTTGCCGCAGTCCACGGTGATCTTCATCGGGCGCGCCAGCCTGACATCGGAGACGATGCGCGCGATGTAATCCGCGCCGATGTCTTGTTGCGTGTAGCTGCCGGAGCCATGCGCGAGGTCGCCCTGTTCGATGCGTGAGCGCAGCTTCTGTATCGCCTCGCCGGACAGTGTTTCTCCGGCCAGCACCATTTTCAGGCCGTTGTAATCCGGCGGGTTGTGGCTGCCGGTGAGCATCACCGCGCAGTGGGTGCGCAACTGGTAGGCGGCGAAATACACCATCGGCGTCGCGACGCAGCCGACATCGATCACGTCGATGCCGCTTTTGCGGATGCCGCGCGCCAGCGCGGCGATCAGTTCCGGGCCGGACAGGCGACCGTCGCGGCCGATCGCGATCGTGCGTTGTTCGCGCGCTGCAGCTTCCGAGCCGAGAGCATGGCCGATGGCCTCCACTACTTCGGCTGTCAGCGTCTTGCCGACGATGCCGCGGATGTCATAGGCCTTGAAGATTTCCTTGGGTACGGTTTTTAACATGGTTATTAGCCTTGAATGAGAGGGGTTAATCTGTCCCACACCATGTCCGGGGTCAGTTGCATCATGCAGTTGAAATGCCCCAATGGGCATTCGCGTTTGAAGCACGGACTGCACTCGATGTCGATTTTTACCACTTGGGCATGTACTGACAGCGGCGGGGTGAACTGCGGGCTGCTCGAGCCGAACAGCGCCAGCATCGGCCGATCCAGCGCGGCAGCCAGGTGCATCAGGCCGGAGTCGTTGCTGATTACCAGTTGCGCGCATGCCAGCAGCGCGAGGGCATCGCCCAGATCGGTGCTGCCGCACAGGTTGGTGCATTGTGCGCCGGCAAGTTGGTTGATTTCTTCAGCGGCATGCCTGTCCTTGGCGGAACCGATCAGCCATACCGTATAGCCGCGTTGCCGCAGACGTTGGGCGATGTTCGCATAGTAGGCTGCCGGCCAGCGCTTGGCGGGGCCATACTCGGCGCCGGGGCAGAATGCCGCGACGGGTTGATCCAGCGTCAGGTGGAGTTTGTGCAGGGTAGCGTCGCGTTGCGCCTCGCCAATTGTCAGTTTGGGGTTCGCCAGCGGGCGTGGAATCTCGCCTTGTGCATCTTCGGCAAGTTGCGCGAAGCGCTCCACCATCAGCGGCAGTTTCTGTTTGTCGAGCTGGCGCTTATCGTTGAGCAGGATATGGCGCGATTCGCCGGTAAAGCCGGTGCGCAGCGGGATATGCGCGAAGAACGGCACGAGCGCGGATTTCCAGGAGTTGGGCAGCACGATGGCCTGGTCGTAGCGCGCGGCGCGCAGTTGTTTGCCGAGCCGGTAGCGCGCCGCCAGTTGCAGCGCGCCGTGCGGGAAAGGGTTGGCGATGACCTCATGCACCTCCGGCATGGCGCGCAACAGTTTCTCCGTCCACGGCGGGGCGAACACGTCGATGCGGCAACCGGGATGGCGTTGCCCGAGGCGCATCAGCATCGGCTGCATCAGCATGCAGTCGCCTACCCAGCTCGGGCCGACAATTAGAATTTTGCGTATCGCGGTTTGGGGCATCAGCAGGATGCGTTTTTATGGTGTGCTGTAGGGTGCGTTTCACGCACCATGGTGCGTGAAACGCACCCTACGCGAGCCAAAGCGTGCATCGGGTTAATGATGTGCCCTGGGCAATTCGCCCTTGAATTTGTACAGGGTGCCGCAATACGGGCAACGCGCTTCGCCGCCGTGATTCAGCGGGATCATCACTTTCGGGTGGGCATTCCACAGGCTCGTGCCCGGCATCGGGCAGGTCAATGGCAAGTCGTGTGCGGTGACTTCGATGTAGCGCTGGGTGATGTTTTCGTTGCTCACGATATTCTCCCTTAAACGTAGGCTAACCAATCGGTGTGCTGTGGGTGCTTGCCGGTGACGCAATCAAAGAATGCCTGTTGCAGCCGGGTGGTAATCGGGCCGCGCGAACCGATGCCGATGGTGCGGTTGTCCAGTTCGCGGATCGGGGTGACCTCGGCCGCGGTGCCGGTGAAGAAGGCTTCATCTGCGCAATACACTTCATCGCGGGTGATACGTTTCTCGATCAACTCGATGCCGAGTTCTTTTGCCAGCGTGATAATCGAGTCGCGCGTGATCCCTTCCAGGCAGGAAGTCAGATCGGGCGTATACAGCTTGCCTTTCTTGACGATGAAGATGTTTTCGCCGGCACCTTCCGCAACGTAACCGTCCACATCCAGCAGCAGCGCTTCATCGTAGCCATCGTGCGCCACTTCCTGATGCGCCAGGATGGAGTTGGTATAAGTGCCTACCGATTTGGAGCGGCACATATTGATATTGACATGATGACGGGTGAAGCTGGAAGTCTTGACGCGGATGCCTTTTGCCATGCCCTCTTCGCCCAGGTACGCTCCCCACGGCCAGGCGGCCACGGCAACGTGGGTACTGAGGGCAGTGGCGGCGATACCCATCGCCTCGGAACCGTAAAAACAGATCGGGCGGATGTAGCAGGATTCCAGCTTGTTGACGCGCACCACTTCGCGATGCGCTTCCATGATGGTCTCTTTGTCCCAGGGCATCTTCATCTGGAAGATGTATGCGGAATTGAACAGCCGGTCGGTATGCTCCTGCAGACGGAAGATAGCCGTGCCCTTTTCCGCCTTGTAGGCGCGCAAGCCTTCGAACACGCCCATGCCGTAATGCAGCGTGTGGGTCAGCACATGGGTAGTGGCATCGCGCCACGGCACAAGCTTGCCGTCATACCAGATAAAGCCGTCGCGGTCGGACATCGACATAATGGGGTTTCCTTTGATGAGTCGGTTGCAAAGCGTGAATTCTAGCGTTTTCTGGCCGGTTTATGAAGAAGCATGGTTAAATTAACCAGTTCAATAACCAGCCTCATTTTAGCTGGTAATTCGGGTATGATTGCCGCGTTTGCTGGACGATGCCTTGATGAGCCATACCCGAAGGGCAACTGCACCGATGATCGAACTGCCTGAAATAACCGCAGAAACAACAGATACGCAAGAAGAAAAATTGCGCAAGAGCCTGTTGATTTTCGCCTGCGCCTTCATGAACCTGGCGGTGGTGTTGTGGCTGGCCATTTACTGGATGATGGGGCTGAACTTCTCGGCGAATGTGCCCTTGGGCTATCAACTGATTTCCGTAACTTCGCTGATTTACTATTTCAAAACCAGGCGGTTTGAGCCGTTCCGTTTTGTGCAGTTAGGCCTGTTTTTGTTTGCGCCGTTTGTCATGCAATGGAGCCTCGGCAGTTCGGTGACATCGAGTGGGGTGATGCTGTGGGCATTGCTTGCCCCGATCGGCGCGCTGGTCGTGTCTGGCTGGCGCGAGTCCATTCCCTGGTTTGTCGCCTACATCGTGATGACGGCCGCGTCGGGGTTATTCGATTACTTCCTCGGTTACGGAAGCGATGGCGGGATGCCGATAAAGACCATCGGCGTGTTCTTCGCGCTCAATTTCGCTGCGATGTCCTCCATCATTTATTTCCTGGTGCGCTATTTTGTCGTGGAGATGGACAAGATCAAGGACCAGCTCGACCAGCAGCATCAATTGCTGGCCGAGGAGCAAAAAAAATCCGAGCGCGTGTTGCTCAACGTGCTGCCAAACAGCATTGCGCAGCGGCTGAAAAATCATCAGGGCCTGATCGCGGACGGCCATGCGGATGTGACGGTGATGTTTGCCGACCTGGTGAATTTCACGCAACTGACCGAGTCGCTCTCTCCCGAACAAATGGTCGCTTTGCTCAACACTATTTTCTCCAGCTTTGACGAGCTGAGCGAAAAATACGGCGTGGAAAAAATCAAGACGATAGGCGATGCCTACATGGTGGTCGGCGGGCTGAACCGCGACAGGGTGGATTACACCTGCGATATCGCGGATCTGGCTTTGGAGATGCGCGACTTTGTGGCCAATCACCCCGAGCTGTCCAGATTCAAGCTGGGCATACACAGCGGCATCGCCACTGGCCCCGTGGTCGCCGGGGTGATCGGCACCAAGCGTTTCATCTACGACTTATGGGGCGACACGGTAAACATTGCCAGCCGTCTGACCGACGAAGCGGTACAGGGCGTGATCCAGGTGGATAAAACAACCTACAACCGGATCCGGTATGACTACGCCTTCGAACCTCCCGCCACGATCCACGTCAAGGGCAAAGGCGAAATGGTCATGTATCGCCTCACCGCGCGCCTCGACGATTCCACGCGCCGGGCGAATGCGCCGCTGCCGGGGGCAGTGCCGGAAGTTCCGGCTTCCCCCGCCTAAGCATTTTCGAAAAGCAATCCCCATAACTTCCGGCACGCGGTAACTTCGATCTGGCCGTGCTCAACGCGGCATGGCAACTGGCTGTTGAGGCGGATGCGGTGTTGCGTTTGGCGCAACATGCGGTACAGCGTGCGGGTCTGTTCGGCGAGCTCAACGGGAATCAGGCCGAGTTCGCCCGCCAGCTTGAGCAACGCCAGGTTGCCGATATTGGCGGTCAGTTGCGGGTGCTGATGGGCGTAGGCGAGCACGAGGTATTGCACCATGAACTCGATGTCTACCATGCCGCCCCGGTCGTGCTTGATGTCGAACAGATCGGTGTCGTTGGGGTGGCCGTCGAGCATTTTCTGGCGCATTACAAGAATTTCCTTGCGCAAGGCAGCCAGGTCGCGCGGCTGGCACAGCACCTGTTTGCGGATGTCCTCGAAGGCGGCGCCGACCTGCGCATCGCCCGCGCTGAAGCGCGCGCGCGTCAGGGCCTGGTGTTCCCATACCCAGGCCTGCTTCTGCTGGTATTCGGCGAATGCCTCGACCGTGCTGACCAGCAGGCCGCTCGCGCCGTTCGGGCGCAGGCGCAAATCGGTTTCGTACAGGCGGCCGGAAGAGGTATAGCTGCTCAGCATGGTGTTGATGCGCTGCCCCAGCCGCGCGTAGTTTTCCTGCGCGTCGGGATGGTCGTCATCGTAGAGGAAAATCAGATCGAGGTCGGACGCGTAGCTCAGTTCCTTGCCGCCCAGCTTGCCGTACGCGATGATCGCGAATCTCGGTTCGTCGCGGTGCCGCTTGCGCGCGGTCGCCCAGCTCAGCCTCAGCACATGGCGCAGCAGCAGGTCGGCCAGATCGGAGAGGTGGTCGCTGAGTTTTTCCAGCGGCAGCAGGCCTTGCAGGTCCATCGCCAGCAACTGGAAGGTCTGTTCCTGCTGGACCAGGCGCAACATATCCAGTTGCCGTTCTGCATCCCCGGCGCAGTCGTCCAGGCGGTTTTGCAAGTTGCGGTCGAGTTGCTGCCATTGCGGCGGCTGATACATCTCGCGCGCGTCCAGCAATTCGTCGAGCAGCGCCGGATGCTGGGTCATGTACTCGCCCGCCCAGCTGCTGGCGGAGACCATCCGGGTCAAGCGCTGCATGGCCTGCGGATATTCGGCGAGGAAGGCGAGATAGGAGGCGCGGCGGCTGATGCCTTCCAGTAGCGCGAGCAATCTGGACAGCGTTTCGTCCGGGTTGGATTGCTGCGCGCACAGGCCGATGAATTGCGGGATCAGCTTGTCCAGCCGCTGCCGGCTGAGCTCCGGCAATTGCCGGTAGCGGCTGCCGCCTTGCAGTTGCAACAGGCGCTGCGCGCTGTCGTTTGCGGCGCGGTAACCGAGCTTTTCGAGGCGGGGGTGCAATTCTTCGGCGGTCATTTCTTCATGCCAGAGTTGCACGTCGTCCTGTTCTTCCTGTGACTCGCCGAAAATCAGTTCGAATTGCCGGTTGACCAGCGCGCGATGGCGATTCAGGTCGGCCAGCAGCGCGGCGTAATCCGCGTAGTTCATCGCATTTGCGATGATCTCCCGGTCTTCGGGTTTTTCCGGCAGCTCCTGGGTCTGCTGGTCGTCCAGATATTGCAGGCGATGCTCGAGGTTGCGCAGGAACACATAGGCCGCATCCAGCTCGGCGACGACAGCTTCAGGCAACTGGCCGTTTCTTGCAAGCTGCTGCAGCGTCGCCTGGGTGGGGCGGATGCGCAACTGGGCGTCGCGCCCGCCGCGTATCAACTGGAACACCTGCGCGGTGAACTCGATCTCGCGGATGCCGCCCGGGCCGAGCTTGATGTTGTTGAGGAGATCGCGGCGCTGCACCTCCTGGCGGATTTGCGCGTGCAGCTTGCGCATCGAGTCGATTGCGCCGAAGTCGAGATATTTGCGGAACACGAACGGCTGCGCGAGCCGCATCAATTCGTTAACGTAAGACTCGCGCAGCGATTCGTTTGCCCCCTCGTCCGCTTGCGGGAGAGGGTTGGGGAGAGGGGAGCGGGCATGGCTATTCGCCGGGGAAATGACGCGCGCCTTGATCCACGCGTAGCGCTCCCATTCGCGCCCCTGGCTGACCAGGTATTCCTCCAGCGCGGCGAAGCTCGTCACCAGCGGGCCGCTGTCGCCGTAGGGACGCAGCCGCATGTCCACGCGGAATACATAGCCGTCGCCAGTGGCTTCGTTGATCAGGTTAATCAGCTTGCGTCCCAAGCGAGTGAAGAACTCATGGTTGCTCAACTTGCGCGCCCCATCCGTTTCACCGTCCTCCGGGTAGACGAAAATCAGGTCGATGTCGGACGAAACATTCAGTTCGCCGCCGCCCAGTTTGCCCATGCCGATGACCAGCAGGGGCTGCGGCGCGCCGGTTTCGCCGAGCGGGGTGCCGTATTGCGCCTGCAAGACTTGCATCAAACAGGCCTGCGCCTGCTGGACGCACACTTCCGCCAGCGCGGTCATCGCCTGCATCACCTCGTTCAAACCGGCCAGCCCGTTGAGGTCGCGCAGGATCAGCTTGACCATCACCTGCTTGCGCAACTTGCGCACGGCGCGCGCCAGCTCCGCTTCATCATCAAGGTTGAGGCCGCACTGCCGCAACAAGTCCTGCATTTCCGCGCGGTCGCACGGCGTGAAGTAATTTTCCCGCAACCAATTCAGCAGCGACGGGTCTACTTCCAGCGCGCGCCTGGCATAACGGCTGCAGCGCAGCGTTTTTTGTAACAGGCTATCGAAGGTTGCGGGCTGTGAGTCCATTGCGGTATTCATGGGCAGGGCTTCAAGTTAGAATGCGCATGATTATAAGGCAGTCGTAAGTCGTAAGACGTAAGTTGACAATACCCGCGCAGCAGGCAGCGCCAGCTTACGTTTTACGCCTTCCAGCTTACGTCTTCCAACTAACGACTACCAACTGAACCTCATGTTGAGATATCTTCCCATCCGCCTGCTCTGGCACAGTTTGAACTGGCTGACGCGACTTGCCATCGTCGCGTCGGCGGTGATGGCTGTGCTGACGGCGCTGGCGATCCTGATGTTGCGCTATTGGCTGCTGCCGAATGTCGGGCAATATCACGACCGGATCGCAGCATCTCTGGCGGGCGCGATCGGCAATCCGGTCACCATCGGCAGGATCGAAGGCGATTGGCAGGGCTTCCGGCCGCGCCTGAGCTTTGCCGATGTGCGTATCCTGAACGAGCAGCGACAACCCGCGCTGGTGCTGCCGCGCATTGACGGCAGCGTATCGTGGATGTCGCTGTTTGCCGCGGAGCTGCGGCTGGCCAGCCTGGAAATCGACAGGCCGGAATTGCTGATACGCCGCGATGCGCAAGGGAAGATTTTTATCGGCGGCGTGGCGCTTTCCAAGCAAGGCGGCGGTAACGACCTAGCCGACTGGCTGCTGCGCCAGTCGCGCATGGTGGCGCGCGACGCGCTCATCGTCTGGGTGGACGAACAGCGCGATGCGCCGCCGCTGGTGCTGCAACGGGTCAATTTGCGCATCGAAAGCCTGTTCAGCCATCACCGCTTTGCGTTGCGCGCCGTACCGCCAGCCGAACTGGCGACCCCGCTGGATGTGCGCGGCGATTTTTACGGGGCAAGTTTTGATGACTTGAGTGCCTGGCGCGGCCAGATGTTTACCTTGCTCGATTACACCAATGTGACGGCCTGGCGGCCCTGGCTGGATTTGCCCGGCGAATTCAGCCAGGGGCGCGGTGCGTTGCGCGGCTGGCTGGATGTCGAGGCAGGCAAGGTGACAGGGATCGCCGCCGATCTGCACCTGCGCGATGTGGTGACCAAACTGGCCGAGGATGTGCCGGAAATGAGATTGCTCGATTTGCGCGGCCGCGCCGCATGGAAAGAAGTCGCGGGCGGCATGGAAGTTTCCACCAGGCATTTGGCGCTGCGAATGCAAAACGGCGTCGAGCTGCAACCGACGGATTTTTATTTCCGCTTCCGCACCGCAGCCAAAGGGGAAACTACAGTCAGCGAGCTGCGCGCCAATCTGCTGCAGTTGGAAAGCCTCGCCGGCCTGGCCAATTTCCTGCCGCTGGAAGCCGGTTTGCGCGCCAAACTGGATGCGTATGCGCCAAGAGGAAGGGTGTCCGGCCTGAATGCGCAATGGCAGGATGCGCTCGAAAAACCGGATAGCTACAAAATCCCAAGCTACAAAATAAAGGGGAAGTTCGAAAACCTTGCGCTGCGCCAGGTTGGCGCGCTGCCCGGCTTTTCCGGCTTGTCGGCGGATATGGATGGCAGCGATGCGGGCGGCAGGCTGAATATCAATTCCCGCAATCTGGTTGTGGATATGCCGGGGGTGATGCGTGAACCATTGTTTTTTGCCGCTTTGACCGGGCAGGCCGGCTGGCAGCGCAAACGCGGGGAGTTGTTGATCAACGTCGATAATGTGGCCGTCGCCAACGACGACCTGGCGGGTAACTTGTATGGCAGTTATCAGACCAAGGCAGGTACCTTGGGCGTGCTGGACCTGACCGTCAGCCTGACGCGCGGCGATGTCAGGCGCGCCGCCCGCTACACCCCGCTGATCGCGCTGGACAAGGAAGATAACGACTGGCTGAACGGCGCGATGCTGGCCGGGCATACCGAGGATTTTCGCGTGCGCGTCAAGGGCAACCTGAGCGATTTTCCTTTGGACGGCACGGAAGATGCGTTGCTCGAAATCGGCGGGCATGCGCGGGATGTTGTGGTGGAATTCGACAAGGATTGGCCGCGTATCGAAAACATCTCGGGCGAATTCTGGATACGCGGCAACAAGCTGGAAGTGAAGTCGCCGTCTGCGACTATCCTGGATGCGCGTTTGCAGAACATCACCGTTGGCATCGCGGATTTGCTGAGCGATGATCTGCCGCTGGAAATAAAGGGAAGCGCGGCGGGCGCGAGCAATACCTTTCTGCAATACATCCAGCAGAGCCCGGTGCGCGGCTACATAGACGGCTTTACCGACGGCATGAGCGCCAGCGGCAACGGGCATCTGGATTTGTTTGTGCATGTTCCGTTGGCGGGCGACAAACCGGTGAAAGTATCCGGCGCATTCCGCGCACAGAATAACGATATCAATCTGGGCGAAGGCGTGCCGCTGCTGCGCAACACGCGCGGCGAATTGGCGTTCACCGAATCGGGAATGCAGGCACAAGGGGTGTCGGCGGAAATACTGGGCGGGGCGGCCAGCATCAATGTGCAGACTGCCGCAGGCGGCGTGGTGCATGCCACCGTGAAAGGGCGCAGCAACCTCGACGCGCTGCGCAGGATCAATCCGCATCCGCTGCTGAATTATTTATACGGCGGCGCGGCATGGGATGCCGACATTGCCGTACAGAAAAAATCCGCGCAGTTAACCATCAATTCCAACCTGCAGGGCCTTGGCTCCAATCTGCCGCAGCCCTTTGCCAAGCCCGCCAATGAAGCGATGCCGTTGCGCCTGGAGAAGAAGCCTGTCCTGAGCTCGGTCGAAGGGCCTGTCCCGAACCGCACCGGAGGGAATGTCGCCGAGGAGCAGGATGTCATTAGTGTGCAACTGGGCAAGCTGCTTAGCGCGCGATTGGAGCGGCGCGAGGAAAATGGCGCAATGGTTATCAGGCGCGGCATCATTAATTTCGGCGGAGAAAATATTTCCGGTAATCAGGGGAGGCGATCTGGTACCCGGAGGCTGCTGGAGCAACTTGGGGCCATTGAATCCTCGCGAAGCGGGGGCGAGCCCCTTCGACCGAACTCAGGGCAGGCTTCGACCGAGCTCAGGACAGGCCCTTCGACCGAGCTCAGGGCAGGCTTATGGCTGAGAGGTAGTTTGCCGGAGCTGTCTTTGCAGGGCTGGGGCGATCTGTTCGGCGCGGCTGGCAGCATGGATGGTGGCGTGCCTATTGCCGGCGCGGATCTCGTGATCGACAGGGTGAACGGCTTCGGGATGCATATCGACAACCTGAATATCGATGCGGGCAAGCGCGGCGACGGATTGTTCGCGCGGTTATCCAGCAGCGCGCTGAATGGCGAGTTGGAGTGGCAGCCGCGTGGTGAAGGCAAATTGACGGCGAGGTTGCAGAACCTGCTGTGGAGCGGCGATGACCGCGCGGCTACCGCCCCCGTTCAGCCCGCATCGGCATCGCCCGGCAGCCTGCCCGCGCTGCAAATTGCGATCGAGAATTTGCAGATGGGAAATAAACAGGTCGGGCGGCTGGAACTGGTGGGGCATCCCGACGGCGATGACTGGCGGTTGCGCCGGTTGAATATCGTCAACCCGGACGGCAGCCTGGTCGGGGACGGGGTGTGGCGCGCCAATCAAACCAATGCACAAGGCCAGGCTGGTGCGCAAACCCAGGTCAATCTGTTACTGCAAATCAGCGATGCCGGGAAAATTTTGACCCGCTCCGGTTATCCCGGTACCGTCAAGGGCGGCAGCGGAAAACTGGCGGCAGATTTGTCATGGGCCGGCAATCCCGGCGAATTCAACTATGCCACGCTGGACGGCTCACTCAAGCTGGATACCAGCAAGGGGCAATTCCTCAAAATGGATCCGGGTATCGGCAAATTGCTCGGCATTCTCAGCCTGCAGGCATTGCCCAAACGCATCACGCTGGATTTCACCGACGTGTTCAGCGACGGTTTTCAATTCGACAACATCAACGGCAATGCCACGATCAGGCAGGGTGTGATGGATACTCAGGATTTCCATATCGACGGATCCTCCGCCAAAGTGACCATGAAAGGCAGCGTCGATTTGAACAGCGAAACCCAGAATTTGCGCGTAAGAATTCTGCCGACGCTGGGCGATAGCGTGTCGCTGCTCGGCGCCTTTGCCGCCGGCCCGGTGGTCGGTATCGGCTCGCTCATTGTCAATAAAGCATTAGGCAATCCGCTCGATAAGTTGGTATCGTTTGAATACAATGTCAGCGGCACCTGGAGCGATCCGAAGGTGATCAAGGTTGGCGAAGCGCCAGTTGAAGTGCCGGCCAAGGCAATTAATCAGAGTAAATAGAAAGCAATTCATGCCGCAAGGAACTACCACACCAAGAGTCAACGCATTCAAGGTGGCCGCCATCCAAATGGCTTCCGGCCCGAACATTACGGGCAATCTGGACGAGGCGCGCCGCCTCATCGCCAAAGCCGCCGAACAGGGCGCGCGCCTGGTGGTGCTGCCGGAATTTTTTGCCATCATGGGCATGGCCGAGCAGGACAAAATTGCGATACGCGAGCAGCCGGGGCAGGGGCCGATCCAGTCGTTCCTCGGCGAAATAGCACGCCAACACAGGATATGGCTGGTGGGCGGTTCGATCCCGCTGGCGGCCAGCGCGCCGGGCAAGGTGTTGAACAGCTGCCTGGTATTCGATGAGCAGGGCGAGCAAGTGGCGCGCTACGACAAGATACATCTGTTCAATCTGGAGCTGGGCAACGAGCGTTATGACGAAGCCAAAACCATCGAGCCGGGCAATCAGGTCGTGGTGGTGGACAGCCCGTTCGGACGCATCGGGCTGGCGGTCTGTTACGACTTGCGCTTCCCCGAGCTGTTCCGCGCGATGAAAGATGTGGACATCATCGTGCTGCCCGCCGCGTTCACCGAGACCACAGGCAAGATGCACTGGGAAGTGCTGGTGCGTGCCCGCGCCGTGGAAAATCTGGCGTATGTAATCGCCGCCGCGCAAGGCGGCTATCACGTCAACGGGCGCGAGACGCACGGCAACAGCATGATCGTCGGTCCGTGGGGGCGGGTGCTGGATCGATTGCCGCGCGGCTCCGGCGTGGTGCTCGCCGAAGTGAATTCGTCCTATCAGGCCAGCCTGCGCGCCAGCCTGCCCGCGCTGACACACCGCGTTTTATTTTAGGGGGAAGGGGGAAGGGAGAAGGGGTCGCGGCTTTGCCGCTCAAGGGTAAAGGCGGGGGTTACCGCTGTTTTTACCCTTATCCCTTACCCCTTATCCCTTCCCATCCTCAAACCCCGGATCAACACGAAATTTCAGACAATGACTTCTATTCAATCCTTCGACACGTTATTCGCCACCGCGCAGCAGACGCTGCTGGCTCCGCATTCCATCGAAACGCGCCAGATCGAACAGGTGTTTGCCAGCATGCTGGCGCACCGTCTCGATTACGCCGACCTGTATTTCCAGTACAGCCGTGCCGAGAGCTGGTCGCTGGAGGAGGGCATCGTCAAATCCGGCAGCTTCAACATCGACCAGGGGGTCGGCGTGCGCGCGGTGAGCGGCGAGAAAACCGCCTTCGCCTATTCCGACGACATCAGCCTGAACGCATTGGAAAGCGCGGCGCAGGCTACGCGCGCCATCGCCAAACAGGGCGGCGAGCAGACTGTGCCTGTCATTCATCATGGCTCGCGGCGCGAGATCTATCTGCCGCACGATCCGATCGCCAGCCTCAGGGATGCGGACAAGGTCGCGCTGCTGGAGCGGCTCGAAGGCTACGCGCGCGCGCTCGATCCGCGCGTGAAGCAGGTGATGGCGGGGCTGGCCGGCGAATACGAGGTGGTGATGGTGGCGCGCAGCGACGGTTTGCTGAATGCCGATATCCGCCCGCTGGTGCGCCTGTCGCTGCAAGTCATCGTCGAGAGCGGAGGACGCCGCGAGCAAGGTTCGGCAGGCGGCGGCGGGCGCTTTGATTACGGTTATTTCGACGATGCGATGCTGCGCAAATATGCGGCGCAGGCGGTGCATCAGGCGGTGACCAACCTCGATGCCGCACCCGCTCCGGCAGGCAACATGACCGTGGTGCTTGGCAACGGCTGGCCGGGCATCCTGCTGCACGAGGCGATCGGCCACGGGCTGGAAGGCGACTTCAACCGCAAGGGCAGCTCGGCATTTTCCGGACGCGTCGGCGAACGTGTCGCGGCGCAAGGCGTGACCGTGGTGGATGACGGCACGCTGGCACGGCGGCGCGGCTCGCTGCAGATGGACGACGAAGGCAACCCCACACAATGTACCACGCTGATCGAGAACGGCATCCTCAGAGGTTATCTGCAGGACACGCTCAACGCGCGGCTGATGGGCGTTCCGGTTACCGGCAATGCGCGGCGCGAGTCCTACGCGCACCTGCCGATGCCGCGCATGACCAACACCTACATGCTGAACGGCGACAAGGACCCGCAGGAGATCATCGCGTCGGTGAAGCACGGCCTGTATGCGGTGAATTTCGGCGGCGGGCAGGTGGACATCACCAGCGGCAAATTCGTGTTTTCCACCGCCGAGGCCTACCTGATCGAAGACGGCAAGATCACCCATCCGGTCAAAGGCGCGACGCTGATCGGCAACGGCCCCGATGTGCTGACGCGCATCTCGATGATCGGCAACGATATGGCGCTCGACCCCGGTGTCGGCACCTGCGGCAAGGAAGGGCAGAGCGTGCCGGTCGGCGTGGGGCAGCCCACGGTGCGGATAGACGGGCTGACGGTCGGCGGGACGGCATAAGGTGCATCTGTGCACCCTGCTGTATAATCCGCGCCCATGTTGATTCTACGCGGACTTTATTCTTCAAGCACACAGTTGCTCGCCACCCAGCCTGTTGCGCTCACCATCGGCAATTTCGACGGGGTGCATCTGGGCCATCAGGCGTTGCTGAACGAACTGCGTGCGGCGGCGCAGGCGCGCGGGCTGCCGGCGGCAGTGGTGATTTTCGAGCCGCATCCGCGCGAGTTTTTTACACCGCAGCAAGCGCCGACCCGCCTAACCAGCTTGCGCGAGAAACTGGAGCTGTTCGCTTCCATGGGCATCGACCGCGTGCATGTATGCCGTTTCAATGCGCGTTTCGCACAGATAAGCGCGACAGGCTTCATTCACGCGCTGCATGAAAAACTGTCGGCAAAATTTGTGCTGATCGGCGACGATTTCCGTTTCGGCAGCGGGCGTGCCGGCGATTTCGCGCTGATGGAAAAAATCGGCTTGCAGCGCGGCTTTGCGGTGCAGGCGGTGCATAGCGTGCTGCATAACGGGGTGCGCATTTCCAGCACGGCGGTGCGTACCGCGCTGGCGGAGGGCAACATGCGCGTCGCGCAGTCTTATCTGGGGCGGCCATACAGCATCAGCGGGCGTGTGGAGCATGGCGACGGTCTGGGCAAGCGGCTTGGTTTTCCGACCGCCAATATCCAGTTGAAACATAACCGCCCGCCGCTGTCCGGCATTTTCGTGGTGCAGGCGCATGCGGAGGGCATGGGGGTGTTGCAGGGCGTGGCGAGCCTCGGCGTGCGCCCGACGGTGCGGCAGGACGGCAAGCCGGTGCTGGAAGTGCATCTGTTCGAATTTGCGCAACAGATTTACAACAAGCACCTGCGCCTGGATTTCCTGCACAAGCTGCGCGATGAGGAAAAATATCCCGATGTGGAAACGCTGACGCGGCAAATCGCGCTGGATGTGGAACATGCAAAGCAATGGTTCAAACAACATGACTGACTATAAAAATACGTTAAATCTCCCCGACACCCCGTTCCCGATGCGCGGCGACCTCGCCAAGCGCGAGCCGCAGATGGTGGCGCGCTGGCAGGCGCAGCAGCGCTACCAGAAAATCCGCGCGGCCAGGCAGGGTAAGCCGAAATTCATCCTGCACGACGGCCCGCCGTATGCGAACGGCGACATCCATATCGGCCATGCGGTGAACAAAATTCTCAAGGACATCATCGTCAAGAGCAAGACGCTGGCGGGTTTCGACGCGCCCTATGTGCCGGGCTGGGATTGCCACGGCCTGCCGATCGAGTTGCAGGTGGAGAAAAAACACGGCAAGGCGATTCCTCCGTCGCAGTTCCGCGAGCTGTGCCGCGCCTATGCCAAGGAGCAGATCGAGCGGCAGAAGAAGGACTTCATCCGCCTCGGCGTGCTGGGCGACTGGGATCATCCGTACCTGACGATGGACTTCAAGACCGAGGCCGACATCATGCGCGCGCTCGGCAGCATCCACGAGCGCGGCTATCTGTACCAGGGACGCAAGCCGGTGAACTGGTGCCTGGATTGCCAGTCGGCATTGGCCGAGGCAGAAGTGGAATATGAGGACAAGACTTCGTCCGCGATCGACGTGGGCTTCGAGGTCAAGGACAGGCACGCGCTGGAAAAGGCGTTCGGCGTGTCGCTGCCGGGCGATGCCAGCGTATATGCGGTGATCTGGACCACCACGCCGTGGACGCTGCCCGCCAATCAGGCGGTGAGCGTGCATCCCGAGCATGAGTACCGCCTGGTCAAGACCGGCAAAGGTTATCTGCTGCTGGTTGCGGAGCTGATGGAAAGTTGCCTGCAACGTTATCAACTGAGCGGCGAAGCGGTTGGGCATTGCAAAGGTGCAGCGTTGGAAATGCTGCCGCTGCAACACCCGTTCCATAAGCGCACCGTGCCGATCATCTGCGGCGAGCATGTCACCCTGGAAGCGGGTACCGGGCTGGTGCATACCGCGCCGGCGCACGGCCTGGACGACTACTTTGTCGGCCAGAAATACGATCTGCCGACCGACAACCCGGTCGGCGACGACGGCAAGTTCATCGCCAGCACGCCGCTGGTCGGTGGCCTGTTCGTGTGGAAGGCCAACGATGTGGTGATCGATGTATTGCAAGCCAGCGGTCATTTATTGCATCTGGAAAAAGTGCAGCACAGTTATCCGCATTGCTGGCGCCACAAGACGCCGATTATTTTCCGCTCCACGCCGCAGTGGTTCATCGGGATGGATTCCAGAGGACAGAGGGCGGAGGGCGGAGAGCAGAACCAGTCCCTGGCTATGGACAATCTGGTGCAGGAAAAACGCGAGCATGGCGCGTCGCGGGCGCAGCATGATGGATCGAGCCTGCGCGACCTCGCCAACCAGGCCGTCGAACAGACCGAATTCTTTCCCGCCTGGGGGCGCGCCCGCCTCGAAGCGATGATCAAAAACCGCCCCGACTGGTGCGTGTCGCGCCAGCGCAACTGGGGTGTGCCGATGCCGTTTTTCGTGCACAGGGAGACGATGCAACTCCATCCGCGCACGCCGGAATTGCTGGAGCAGGTCGCCAAGCTGGTCGAGCGCGATGGCATCGAGGCATGGTTCAGCCTGAACTCGGTGGACTTGCTGGGCGAGGAGGCGGCGCACTACCGGAAACTTCCCGACACGCTGGACGTGTGGTTCGATTCGGGTGTCACCCACGCGTCCGTATTGCAGCGCCGCGCCGAGCTGCATTCAGCCTCAGATCATCTGGCAGACCTGTATCTGGAAGGCTCCGACCAGCATCGCGGCTGGTTCCAGTCATCGCTGCTGACCGGCTGTGCGATCAATGGCCGCGCGCCTTTCAAGGCCTTGCTGACGCACGGTTTCGTGGTCGATGGCAGCGGCCACAAGATGTCGAAATCCAAAGGCAACGTGATCGCCCCGCAGAAAATATTCGATACGCTCGGCGCCGACATCCTGCGCCTGTGGGCGGCCTCGACCGACTATTCCGGCGAGCTGACGATCTCCGACGAAATTCTCAAGCGCGTGGTGGAAAGCTACCGGCGCATCCGCAACACGTTGCGTTTTCTGCTGGCCAATATTTCCGATTTCGATCTGCAGCAACATGCCCTGCCGGTGGAGCAGTGGCTGGAAATCGACCGCTATGCGCTGGCAAGGGTGGGACAGTTGCAGGGTGAAATCGTCGCAGATTACGCGCGCTACGAATTCCATCTGATCGCACAGAAATTGCAGACTTTCTGTTCCGAGGATTTGGGTGGTTTCTATCTCGACATTTTGAAAGACCGTCTGTACACCGCCGGGGAAAATTCCGCCGCCCGCCGCTCCGCGCAGAATGCGCTGTATCACATCACCCACAGTCTGGTGCGCCTGATCGCGCCGATCCTCAGCTTTACCGCAGAGGAGGCATGGGAGGTGTTGGGTGGCAGGGATGACAGCAGTGTATTTTTCGAAGAATGGTACGGTTTGCCCGATGCGCAACTGGATGGCGAGGCGATTGCCGCATGGTTGAAGATCGAAGCCTGGCGCGCCAGGGTGAACAAGCAACTGGAAGAGGCGCGCACCCTGGGGCTGATCGGCTCGGCACTGGCCGCCGAGGTGGACGTGTATGTAGCGGGGCAGGATTACGATGTGCTGGCGCGTCTCGGTGTCGACTTGCGCTTTGTGTTCATCACCTCGCGCGCCACGGTGCATCGGGTTGCGACAGAAGCCGAACAACATATCGATGTTTCCGCCAGCCTGCACGACAAATGCGAACGCTGCTGGCATTACCGCGCCGATAGCGGTGCGGACGCTCGGCACCCGACGCTGTGCGGCCGTTGCGTGAGCAACCTGTTCGGCAGTGGCGAGCAGCGCCAATATGCTTAGTCGCTGGCTCGGCTTGAGCGCGCTGATCATCGTGCTCGATCAGTTGAGCAAGCTGTGGATCACCAATCACTTTGCCTATGGCGAAAGCCTTGCCGTCCTCAGCATCTTCAATCTGGTACTGACGCATAACACCGGCGCGGCCTTCAGCTTTCTCAGCGATGCAGGCGGGATGCAGCGCTGGCTGTTCAGCAGCATCGCCATCTTTGCGTCGGTGTGGATCGTCTGGCTGTTGCGCAGGCACAGCGCGCAAACGCTGTTCGCGCTGGCGCTGAGCCTGATTCTTGGCGGCGCATTGGGCAATCTGATCGACCGGATCGCCTATGGCTATGTGGTGGATTTCCTGCATTTTCACTGGAATGAACATTATTTTCCGGCATTCAACCTTGCCGATTCCGCGATTACCTGCGGCGCGTTTTTGATGATTCTGGATAGCTTTAAGGAGCGCAAACATGGACCTGCTGCTAGCTAACCCGCGCGGTTTCTGCGCCGGTGTGGATCGCGCCATTACCATCGTCGAGCGCGCGCTGGCGTTGCACGGCGCGCCGGTTTACGTGCGCCACGAGGTGGTGCACAACAAATTCGTGGTGGATGATTTGCGCCGCAAAGGCGCGGTGTTCATTGAGGAGCTGGCCGATGTGCCGCCCGGCAGCATCCTGGTTTTCAGCGCGCATGGCGTGCCGCAGTCGGTGCGCCGCGAGGCCGAAGCGCGCGGCCTGACGGTATTCGACGCGACCTGCCCGCTGGTGACCAAGGTGCATGTCGAAGTGTTGCGGATGCGCGGACAGGGCAAGGAAATCATCATGATCGGCCATGCCGGGCACCCCGAAGTGGAAGGCACGATGGGGCAGAGCGAGGGCGGCATGTATCTGGTCGAATCGCCCGAACAGGTTGCCGGTCTCAAGGTAAATGATGAACGCAATCTCGCTTTTGTCACGCAAACCACGCTGTCGGTGGACGATGCCAGCAGCATCATCGCCGCGCTCAAGGAACGCTTCCCTCTCATCACCGGCCCGAGGAAAGACGACATCTGCTATGCCACGCAAAACCGCCAGGATGCGGTCAAGCTGCTGGTCAGGCAATGCGATGTGGTGGTCGTGGTGGGTTCGCCGAACAGTTCCAATTCCAACCGCCTGCGCGAAGTCGCGGCGAATGTCGGCGTGCCGGCCTATCTGGTGGACGATGCCGGCGGGTTGCAGCAGGAATGGTTTGCCGGCAAGGCGCGCGTCGGCATCAGCGCGGGCGCATCCGCCCCCGAACTGCTGGTGCAGGGCGTGGTCGCACGCCTGCGCGAGATGGGCGCGGACAGCGTCACCGAGTTGCAGGGCATCCGGGAGAACGTCGTGTTTCCGCTGCCCAGGACATTGCAGCCCTGAAAGACCTTAAATATTCCCTTGTTGTAGCGCGTCCTCTATAATTGTCCCGTTTATGCTGGAGTAGCTCAGTTGGTAGAGCAACGCACTCGTAACGCGTAGGTCGGAGGTTCGATTCCTCTCTCCAGCACCATTTAGATGTTTTTAGTGTTCCTGAAAAGTCATTGAAACCCGCATGAATAAACGCATAGCGGGTTTTTCTTTGCCTGAGTGTTCCTGATTATTCCCTTGCAATCTACCCCGCAATATGGATATTATCCGGGGTATAAATTAACCGGCGGGGTATCTCATGGCACTGACAGCGTTACAAGTGAAGGGTGCGAAGCCTGCTGACAAGGCTTACAAACTATACGATGGCGGCGGTTTGATACTGCTGGTACAGACGACAGGGGCAAAATATTGGCGGTATCGGTACTCATACGCAGGCAAAGAGAAGCTGCTGGCACTCGGGGTATATCCAGACCTGACCCTGGCCGATGCACGGGGTATGCACAGCGAAGCGCGCAAACTATTGGCCAAAGGCACTGATCCGGGCGAAGCGAAAAAGGCAACTAAAACTGCAAAACTGGCGCTGTCAGCAAATAGTTTTGAGCTTGTCGCCCGTGAGTGGCACACCAAACGCCTGCATACCTGGAAACAAAGCAATGCGGACAAGCTGCTAAACCTTTTGCAGAATGATGTTTTTCCTTGGTTGGGCAAACGTCCTATCGGTGAGATAACTGCACCTGAACTGTTGCAAACTATCCGGCGCATTGAAAGCCGTGGCGTATTGGAAACAGCACATCGCGCCCGCTCGCTTTGTGGGCAGATTTTCCGCTATGCCGTGGCGACAGGTAGAGCGCAACGTGATCCGTCTGCCGACATTCGGGGTGCATTGCCACCCGTCAAGCACAAACATCACGCCAGCATTACCGACCCCGTAAAAATTGGCAAGTTGTTGCGCGATATTGACGGCTACACGGGCACATTCATCGTCCGCTGTGCATTTAAGCTATCCCCTTTGGTATTTCTCAGGGCAGGTGAATTGCGTCATGCGGAATGGTGCGAGTTTGACCTCGATAATGCCGAATGGCGTATTGCTGACGGCAAGATGAAAAAAGAAGGAGTGCATATTGTGCCGCTGGCTACACAAGCTGTTGCGATATTGCGCGAACTGCACCCGCTGACAGGATCGGGGCGGTATGTATTCCCGAGCGCGATTAGTACGCTCAAGCCAATGTCCGAAAATGCGATCCGCGCCGCGCTCCGCAGCCTCGGCTATACCAACGATGACATGACACCGCACGGGTTCAGGTCAATGGCCAGCACGCTGTTAAATGAGCAGGGATTCAATGCAGACGTGATCGAGATACAGCTTGCCCACATTGAGCGCAACGCCATCAGAGCGGCGTACAACTACGCCCAATATCTACCGGAGCGACGGCGCATGATGCAGCATTGGGCGGATTATCTGGATGGTTTGAAAGCGGGTGCGGACGTGATACCGATTCATAAAGGGAAAACGGCATAAACCTGTTTGTTGTACCTAGCCCGACGAGGCGAACACGGGAAGCCTTTCCCGCTGGTGCAGCTCCTCAGCAAGGCATGTTATGAAAGGTGACGTTATGAATGAAAATGAAGATACTCGTGAAGTAAAGGCATTGCGGGATAAGCCTCTCGGGGCAATTCACTTTCCATATTTGCCAAAAACTTTTGTTGCAGACATGTTTCTTCGGGCGGATACGTTATCCAGTATCGACCCAGAATTGGCCTCATGTTATCGCGATTTAGCCGACGGAATAGGTAGTCGTGCTATGGTTAAGGAGCCATTACTTTTGCGCGCCAGGTCAATTCGCTGTATTTATGAAAGCCCAGAATTGCATACTAAATACGCCGGTGATGGTCTGGTCAAAACAACGGCTGAGCTAATTTTAGACCTTATGGCAATGATCTGGGACGGTGATGGTAACCGTAGGCGCGAAGATGCCAAACATGCTGCAAATGTTCGGCACGGCAGTCCCGGTGGTAGCCGCGAGAAACAAGAGAAAATTCGCGTATTGTGGGCGAGCGGCAAGTACACAAGCCGTGATATTTGTGCCGAGCAGGAATGCGCTGCTCTCGGAATGTCTTTTTCGGCTGCGCGGAAAGCATTACGCAATACCCCAGCCTCTACTTAGCCGTTGCCCGGCACAGCCTAGCCGCTGCTAGGCATATGGTATTCAAAACAGTTAGCACAGTGCATATATTCCATACCGCGCCCCAACTTACCTAGTTGGCGTTTCGGAAAGGAAATATCATGCAACTTAATACCGGCATCACACCAGCGCACATCCAACAACACCGGCAAGCCCTAATCCGCCGCAAAGAAGTCGAGCGGCAGACGGCACTCTCGCGCTCCAGAATCTACGATCTACTGAAGCAAAACTCATTTCCAAAACCAGTGCGGTTGGGGGCAATGAGCGTTGCCTGGGTAGAGGCTGAAATTCAAGAATGGATCGCCAGTCGCATCGCGGATAGCCGTAAATCGGTGGGGGTTTAATCATGGTCAATCCAACTACCACTGCTCACACCCCACTACAACAAAACGCTCCCGCCGAGCATTGGTTGCATCCCGAACCTACACGGCGACTAATCGGATCAAAGGTTCACCCGTCTGCTATGTGCAACAAATCATCTCGTCACTATGATCCTCTTTTTCCCCGGCCTACGCGGGGTAAGTGGCTGGAATCTGATTTGCTCCAGTATATGGCTACGAAGCGTCTGGCCACACAGCCACTAAACAATCCGCCAAGCGATCGCGATCGTCGTGTAAATAAAGATCGGCGGCTGCCATGAAACCGTGCCCAAGCTGGTGCCGCTACCACCCCGACAAGCTGAAGAGCTGCCCAGAAATGGGGCTATATCTTGAGAAAGCAAAAACACCTTTTGGAAAACTCGGCCTGATGATGGTTAGCGGTTATGCGCCTTACATCGAATCTGGTTCGCGGTCGCAGGATGACACGAACAGCGTCTTTCTGTTGGCGACATTGATGTCGGGCATTCCTGCTGAGGTTCTACTTGCGTTCACGCACAGCCTGATTGCTACGAAGGACAAGCAAAATGATTAACGAAACCGAAAATGTGCAAGCTACCATGCAAGCCGATCTTGCAGATGCTGTGCGCTTCCTGAAGCTGCTTGATCCGCAGATGGATCAGTTCACATTCCAAACTTTTGACGACGACAAAAAATCGAAGCGCCCCGGCATGGCGCAAATTTTTCACGGCACGCTGGATCAGCACGCCGCCGCTTTGATACGTCTAAACAAGCAGGGTGCGGGAGTGTTTGTCACCATCAACGAAACAGACCTGCGCGGGCGCAAGGCGGAAAACGTAATTGCTGTTCGCCGTTATTTCGTCGATACCGATGGTGCGCCACACAAGCCAATTCTCATTGCCGCGCGCGATAGCGGGATTTTGCCTTCATGTGTTGTGGAATCGAGCCCCGGCAATTTTCACATCTACTGGAAAGCCGCCTGCGATTTAGCGGAATTTAGAACTGTTCAAACCGCGCTGAGTAATAAATTTGGCACCGACAGTAGCGTGCATGATCTTCCTCGCGTAATGCGATTGCCTGGTTTTTTTCATCAGAAGCGCGTGAATGGTATTCCCCTCAATGATTACGGGCCATTTTTGGTATCTATTCGCGCAGCCGGTGCGAATTCCGCTTCCCACACACCTGAAGAGATAATCGAAGGGTTGGGGCTTGCACCTCTTCAAGTTGCCGCACCAAGCATGGCGCTCAACGACGCCCTTGCTGCCAGCTTGAAATCGCCTCCTCCAATCGAAACGCCGGAAGAAATTGCGCGAGTGGAATCCATCCTGGCAGCTATCCCCGCCGACTGTGACCGGGCAACGTGGCTTCATATCATCTGGGCTGTTGCAGCAACCGGGTGGAGCTGCGCCGAATCACTGGCGCGTGAGTGGAGCATGACTGCGACCGACAAATACGATGCTACCGCATTTACCCGCGACTGGAATTCTTACGACCCAGCAGGCGGAATCGGTTTCGGCACACTCGTCCACCACGCCAAGCTGCACGGCTGGGTTGATGGCGTAAGTGCTGAAGAGAGGTTCACCGGCAACGGTGGCGATGTTGCCAACGGCAGAATTTTCGCCAGCGTCTGGCGTGGCAGGATGCTTTTTGTTCACGAAACCGGCGATGTGTTGACGTTCGCCGCGCAAGGCTGGATAAGCGCGCCGCCGGGCGAAGCCGACCGCGCCGCCAAGGACGTATTGGCCAAGCTGCGAGATAAGGCCGCAGAGCAATACAAACTCGCGGCAGACGACCCAAAGACAAAGCGACTCATGGCGCATGTAGAGCGCACCAGCAAAGCCCCAAACCTCCGCGCGATGATCGAGATGGCGAAATCCGAGCCCGGCATGACACGCAGCCTGAACGAATTTGACGCCAACCCAATGCACCTGGGCGTCGCCAACGGTGTGCTTGATCTGCGCACCGGCAACCTGCTGCCGGTCTCGCCCGGCCTGCTGGTTTCAAAACGCTGCCCCGTCGCGCATGAGCCTGCCGCCGAGTGCCCGCTGTTTCTGCAATTCCTCGAAGTCGTGCAGCCCGAAAAAGAAATGCGCGATTTCCTTCAACGACTGTCCGGTTACTTTCTGACCGGCAGCGTACAGGAACAGAAGTTTGCATTTCTCTACGGCGGCGGCGCGAATGGAAAATCTGTCTTCGTTGAATTGCTGGCGTGGCTGCTGGGCGACTACGCGCGCAAAATCGCCACCGAGCTCTTAATGCACCACCAGCGCAGCCCGCAGGGGCCGAGCCCTGACATCGTTGCCCTGAAGGGCAGCCGCTTCGTTTACGCCAACGAGACCGAGGAAGGCAGACGGCTCGCAGAATCGCGTGTAAAGGACTTAACTGGCGGAGATACTTTGACCGGGCGCGTACCCTATGGAAAAGCCGACATTACCTTCCAACCGACTCACAAACTTGTCGTCGTGGGAAATCACCGCCCGGAAATAACCGATAACAGCCTGGGCATGTGGCGGCGCGTGTTGCTGGTTCCGTTTGACGTGACCATCCCCGAAAATCGGCGCGATCCGCGTTTGCTCGAAAAACTGAAGACCGAGGGGGCGGGCATTCTCAATTGGGCGTTGGATGGTTTGCGCCAGTGGCAGCGCCACGGGTTGCAGGTGCCGAAGAAAATTGACGCGGCCACCACCGCCTATCGTGATGAAATGGACATCATCGGCGAGTGGATCGGCGAGCACTGCGACACCGGCGCAGGGTGTACTGCCCCTAAAGCAAAGGTGTACAGGGCTTATCACACTTGGGCGCTGGGCAACGGGCATCACCCACTGGCTCAAGCCCGGCTGTCTCGCCGCTTGAATGACCGGGGGTACAAGCCCCTCCCTGATAAGCGCACCATCGGCGGCCTATCACTTAACAAAGCAGGGGAACTCGCAGCGGTGGGGTTATGACCGGGGTGCGTCGTTTGCGTCGAATTGGGGCTAAATACTAAAACCTTCCTATATGGCTCTCTATAGGAGAATTTCAGTAAATAGGGTCGAAACGACGCAATCGACGCAATTCACTTCATCAATCACCACCAGCATCAAAAACGACACCGGGGAAATCGACAATGGAAGCTTATATCAAGCAGTGGGCAGACGATCTCAAGGCTCAACGTAAAGTGACTATACAGCCGCAGCCGGTGGCCGATCCCGAAACACCGCTCACGCCGCTGCTGGACAGGCTCAAAAGAGTGATTGATTCATTAACCCTGCCGCAGCGCCAGCAAGGATTGCCACTGGAATTCTACCGAGAGCGTTTACTGGGTAGACAATCCGGGCGCAAGGTACATGCCGGTGAGCTGGGTGCTGCCCTTCGCAAACTGGGCTACATTCGCCGCCGGGGGTGGTGTGAGTCTGAAAATGGGTTCAGGGCTTTGTGGTGGCCGCCGAAGTGAATCCATTGCTTAATCACAATTCCTATAATTGCTGTTCATACACTCTTTTGCCATTTGTTGTGATCTGATAATGTCATTCGGTGGCAAAACGCGCTCAGAAAAGTCACGGTCTTTGGAAGCATTTGAGGCTGTATCTTTATCACCAATTGCAGATGCAATGCTAAACCACATATGCGCCTTAATATAGTCCTGTGGCACGCCATCGCCTGATTGATAAAGACTACCAAGGATGCTTTGGGCGCCAGCATCCCCTTGTTTTGCAGCCAAGCGAACCCACTCAGCTGCTTCCTGCTTATCTTGTATTACTCCTATTCCTTGACTGTACGATAGCCCAAGTAATAGTTGAGATTTCATGTGTCCTTGCTCAGCTGCTAAACGATACCATTTTACTGCCTCCTGCTGGTTTTCGGCTACGCCTTTTCCTGTGGCGTACATCCGTCCATAATCGTATTGTGCTCTCGCGTCCCCCTGCTCAGCTGATAAGCGAAACCACTTTGCTGCTTCTGAATAATCCTTAGGTACTCCTCTACCGGACAGATACGAATTACCCATTGCATATTGCGCTCTTGGGTTTCCCTGCTCAGCCAGGGGGCGCCATATATCAACGGCTTCAGCATATTTTCCCGCACCTAATAGCGAATTAGCTTCTTTGAAAGGTGGGTCATTTTGATCGTAGCTAACGCCAGTACCACGCGGAATTGTTAGCTCCTGTGAGGCATGTGGCACGTTGACGCCCACCTGTGCCTTGGCCTTCTTGGTGTAATCGCTGTAAGCAGGTATCGCAATGGCGGCAATGATTCCAATGATGAAGATTGCCAAGAATACCCAAGTTACCCAGGCATGAACGCCGCCTTCCTTTCGTAATATTTTTAACAGTTCAGTATCGTTATAAGCAATAGGCTGTGCCACAGTAATTTTCTTCTTTACATGCTTGTGGTACAGCGAATTGGCATATGCCGTGAAAAAAATCCAATACGTGATAGAGATGATGGTGGGTAGCATTGATAGGCTGGGCATTTTTGATATAACAACCCACCAGTCAACAATACCAGCCAAGAAAGCAATGCCCAAAAATACGAAAAACCAACCATACATTTTTCGGTAGAGCGGCCACACCCCAAAAAGTAAGGCTGGCCAATTAAAACTCGCATGCATCCCATCACCTTGCTGATCGAACTTCTCAAATTTTTTAAGGTAATAATCCTGATTTTTTTCGCCCAGATACGCCGCATAAAGATCATGCTCACTGAGTGGCTCGCTGGCACTTGCCTCACCGTTGTCAGATGTTTTTTCGCGACCTATTTTTACCGGTTGCGCTGCTTCCGCTGTTATTTTTGCATCGTAGGCAGCCCGCTTTACCGGGTCTAGCAGCACTTCTCTTGCGTGCTGAATAAATATCAGGCTGTTTTTGGTTTCTGCGTCTTGATTTTCGCGCGCATCAAGGATGTTTTTTTGTGTTTGGTAGCCCGCTAGAATTTGCTCATTGCTTGCATCTTGGGTGATACTAAGCACGTCGTATAAATTCTTCGCGCCATTTGGTTTAGGCTTCACTGTTGGTGTCGCTGGCGTGTATGCCGGGCTAGGTTGTGTTGCCGTAACTCGCACCGCCGAGGCAGCGACTGCCGCCCGGCGCAATTGTTCCACTCTCAGTCTAATGTACGTTGCCTTGGTGGCCTTATCATCACCGCCGCCCTCCGCAAAGGCTTTGTACCATAGCGCATCATCACGGTTGCCGGTGTCAATTTCCTCGGCGGCTTGCTTGTATCGCGCCAGGTCAATCGCTTCATCTCGTTTTTCAATCGTGCTCAATGAGTGCCCCCCGGCAGTTATTCCCGGTTCATTGTTGCCACGTTGGTATCGGCAATTCTACGGTGATTTTGCATTTACCTTCCAGTGTAAGAACCGTCAGGTTGCATCACACATCGACTTCCTCCAACGTATGTCCCATCAGGACACATCGTTGACCTACTACCGCCAACGTACGAGCCATCTGGTGCCATAGTTGCTTTGCTTCCGCCAACGTACGAGCCATCTGGTGCCATAGTTGCTTTGCTTCCGCCAACGTAGGAGCCATCTGGTGCCATCGTGCATTTATTTCCAGATACATACGTTCCATCTGGGCACATTGCAGCAATAGCTGATTGAGACATGACCAATGCCAACGCCATTAACAGTGCTTTCATATCAATCTCTCCTTAATTTAATTTTCGCCGTAGTTACAAAAGCAAGATGTCTGGCGACTTTGACACCTGACTCATGGATAGCTATTTTTCAAAATATTTTCTCAGTGGCATCAAACCAACCATATTGCAGAGGTGGCTATGGACGGCTTGTATTTTTTAATGTTTCTGGTTGACAGTTTTATTTGCACCGTAATTTATATTCTTGAGTAATCTCATTTCGCTTAGCCTTTATGGTCGCTATTTGAGTGAAAGATTTACTACCAATGTCACCGAGCTTATTGTTTTCCAATTCTCTCAGCAATTCTTCACATTTCTGATCATGTGCTGCCTGTTTTTCTTTTTCTAAAAATGATTCCTCTTTACCTCGATTCTTTTCGCCGTAGACAATCTGGTCGTCTGTTTGCTTGTCTGTGCTAACTTTTTCAGTTCCAGCCAGGGGCGGCGCATCACCATAATGCGTTTTGCCATTCGCATCTTTCCATTTATGCACATCAGCAGAAGTTGTGAAACTGAAGATCAGCAGGAATAAAAACAAAAAGTTTTTGATATTAACTTGCATGGCATAAATCTCCGCTCGTTGGTGTTGTAACTCTACGCAGGCTGCTCCGATATTTGCATCCGGTCAATATGCCAAAATATATAGGTATTTCGGCCTAGCCATTTCCGCTTGCTTTATATCCTGTTTTGGGATTATCCGGTAATAGGTTTAATTACTCAAGGCAATATCCACTCGTGGTGAGCCTTGATGAAATCCATTTATTCGCAGTCCTACCGCGCACTGCTGACGCACATCGCGCAAGCCAGAAAAGAAGCTGGCATCACCCAAGCCGACCTGGCCGAACAACTTGGCAGGCCGCAGTCATTTGTCTCCAAGATCGAGAGCGGGGAGCGGCGGATTGATGTCGTCGAATTTCTCCAGGTGGCGCACCTGATCGGCTTTGATCCCTGCGCGCTGCTTCACGGCTTGCGGCTGATGCCGAATCAGAAAACCAGAAAATCTGCCAAAAAGCCGAAAGCGTAAACCCACTTTACACAGACTTGCAGACAGCCCGTGATTTACGAGGCGAGGATAGAAGGTGTTGCCCCCTCTGTCTCTTTGGGGTCCATGGGTGGGGGGTGCCCGGTGGATGCTTCCTGGCGCAACTCCTTTTGCAATGGAATCGGGCGGATGTTTCGCCCTTGGTTGCTTTACCCGTCGCGACCATCTCCATATAATGAATGCGGCAACACCGAACAACGGTATATCGAAGACTGCGTACAGCAGGACAAAGATTCTTGTGGCGGTTTTCATATCCACCTCTCGCGTTTCCGGCTGGGCTCGCTGGCGCCGATCCTTGCGCGATACTGCTACCGGCGGCAATCGAAATCAAGCGGCGGCGAAAAAGTATTGCTGTCGCTGTTGCCCGCTCAGTCACGGCGCTTGCAATAAACCCCGCAAGCCCCGCGCCTTCGCTATCGCACTGGCATCGGACAGAGCGCAGAAGGCGATGAACCTGCCCTCTGCTTTAGCTCCGTAGCCAAGTGTGTCCGCTCCGTTCCCGCCGCCACCTCACCACTGCGCCCTTCGCGAAAAGAGCATCGCCAAGGGCTTGCGGTGCGCTGTCGGCTATCGTTGTGGTATCGGACAGAGCGCCGAAGGCATAAAGCCGCCCTCGGCTTTTACGCTGTTACGCGCTGGTTTCCCTCCGATGCCGCAGCCGCTTCACGACCTCGCGCTTCATGGCTTCGCATGAGGCCGCTACGCCATCAAGCGCTCGCCGTTCGCAGGCTGCTGGTGCAGTGGTAGCCTGGACGTGCCGCGCCCTCACGACGTTCTGGCAAGGCGTTGTCGGCTGCGCCGGTTGTTGTGGTGTGGCGGTGTTCAACATAACGGCGTCTTATGCAAGTGCTGCGCACCGCTGCGCGCCTCCCGGTCGCATAAGAGGCCGTTATGTCTTGCGCCCTGATCGGGTAAATGCCGCCACACAAGTCAAAGTCAACATCCATCACCTGCGGTGAGGGGCAGCAAAACGGGGCTGATGATTCGCCGCCCCTTCGCCTTTTGCTGCTTGGTCGGCTGCGCCGGTTTGTTGGGTGCGGAAGTGCATTTTATTTATCGCGGCAACGTCACGGCGCAGGCATGAATCAAAAGCGCCTTCACCGTCACGCCACCGCTGCCGTTTGCGGGTCGTGCGCGTCAACAAAAAAACCATGCCGGACAAAAAACCCGGCACCGGCTTTTTCATTGCCACACACCACCCTGAGTCAAAGTCAGGCTTGGTCGCTGTGCGTTCTGTTTATTGTCCCCGCCCACCCAGCCTGTCAGGCTGCGCGGGGTCGCGCTGCGCTGCTCCTTTCCCGCGCATCCTGCCACGCTCCCATCCGCCCCAAGTGGCTCCCCAAAAGGCAGATAAGGGTAGTGATGATGTTGCACCCAATACGGGAGCATGATAAAGTGCCGCCATGCGAGTGATAGCCGTCAGTACGTTACGCGATTTCTGGGCGAAGCACCCGCAAGCGGAAACTCCGCTGCGCGCTTGGTATGCCGATGCAAGCCGGGCAGTCTGGAAAACGCCAGCAGACATAAAGGCAGCGCACCGTAATGCCAGCTTCGTGGGAAGTAACCGCGTAGTGTTCAATATCAAGGGTAATGATTACCGCTTGATCGTGGCGGTGCATTACAACCGGGGGATGATGTATATCCGCTTTGTTGGGACTCATGCAGAATATGACGCGCTGGACGCGGGAAAGGTGTAGCAATGGAACTCAAGCCGATTAGAACCAAAGCAGAATACAAAGCCGCTTTGCGTGAAATCGAAGCGCTGTTTGATGCGCCCGATAAAACCCCCGAAGCGGACAGGCTAGAAGTGTTGGCCATGCTGGTGGAAAAATACGAAGCACAGCACTACCCCATCCCCGCGCCCGACCCGATAGATTTTTTGAACTACGCGATGGAAGCGCGTGGCCTGACCCGCAAGGATTTAGAGCCGTACATCGGCAGCCGTGGCCGCGTGGCCGAAGTGTTGAATCGCGCCCGTCCACTTACCTTGGCAATGGTGCGGCGCTTGTCGGAAGGCCTCAAACTGCCAGCGGATGTGCTGATAGCTGATTACGAACTGCGCCACGCCGCATAAAAGCCGCAACAAGTTGTTATAATCCCGATAGACCCAATCCTAGCGATCACCACCACGGGGTATCAATGGGGGTATAAGTTGTAGGCATAGAACGTAATTTAAGCATTGGTAAGGATTGCAGGCTTATTTTCGATTCCTCTCTCCAGCACCATCTTCAAGTCGAGGCAGAGGACATGCCTTGATTATCTTGTCAGCATGGCTGGCCCAGTATTTGGGGAATTCGCATGACATTGTCTCGACAACGTGAACAGAACCGCCTCCTGAAATACCTTCCTTATTTCGCGGTGCTTCTATTGCTGGCGGCGGCGGTCTGGTATTTCACGCGCCCGGAGCCGGTTCGCGTGCAGTTGGCCAAGGCCGAGCGCGGGATCGTGGAGGCGACGGTGAGCAACACCCGCGCGGGAACGGTCAAGGCGTGCCGCCGCGCCAAGCTGGCGCCGCCGGTGGGCGGGCAGATCGCGCAATTGCTGGTGAAGAAGGGCGAGCGGGTCAAGGCCGGCCAGATATTGCTGGAACTGTGGAATGACGACTTGCAGGCGCAGGCGCGCCTGGCCGAGCAGCAACTTGCCACGACGACAACGCGGATTGACGAGGTATGCACCGTTGCCGAGCAAAGCGGCAAGGAAGCGGCGCGGGCGCGGCAGTTGCGCGAGCGCGGTTTCATATCGTCGGAGGGGCTGGAGCGCGCCGAGGCCGATGCGAAGGCCAGGCAGGCTTCCTGCAAGGCGGCGCGCAGTGAAATCGAACAGGCGCGTTCGCGCATCAGTGTGGCGCAAGCCGGTTTGCGGCGCATGGTGCTGCGCGCGCCGTTCGACGGCGTCGTGGCCGACATCAGCGGCGAACTCGGCGAATATGCCACGCCTTCGCCGCCCGGCATCCCGACGCCGCCTGCCATCGACCTGATCGACGACCGCTGCATGTTCGTCAGCGCGCCGATCGATGAGGTGGATGCGGCCAACATCAAGGCAGGGCAGGCGAGCCGCATCGTGCTCGACGCGATCAAGGGCAAGTCGTTCGCCGGCAAGGTCAAGCGCATCGCGCCCTATGTGCTGGAGCTGGAGAAGCAGGCGCGCACCGTCGAGGTGGAAGTGGAGTTCGTCGAGCCGCCGACGGAAGAGAATCTGCTGATCGGCTACAGCGCCGATGTCGAAATCGTGCATGCCTCCCATGAAAAAGTACTGCGCATCCCCACGCAAACCATGCTGGAAGGCAAGCGCGTGCTGCTTTACCGGGCGGACGGCGTGCTGGAAGAGCGCAAGGTGGAGACCGGTCTGGCCAACTGGGAATACACCGAGATCACCTCCGGGTTGAACGAAGGCGATCAGATCGTGATGTCGCTTGATCAGGCCGGGGTGAAGGCCGGTGCGCGTGTGCAGCCGGAAGTTGGGAAGCCGGTTAAATGATCCGGACTACATAGCTGCAAGGGCGGATGAGCGTAGTGAGCGTAGCCCGGATGAAATGTAATGTAATCCGGGGAAACTTTGGGTACGCACACCATCACCCCGGATTTCGGCCTTCTACCTACATCCGGGCTACGTCACTACGTCACTACAAGGTTTTTTCCAATATATTCCAACCGGAGTGCTGTTTGAATGATTGAGCTTAGCCAAGTCAGCCGCAGTTTCACGGTCGGCGATCAGCAGGTTGCCGCGTTGCGCGGCATCGACCTGAATATCGCGGCGGGCGATTATGTCTCGATCATGGGGCCGTCCGGCTCCGGCAAATCCACCTTGCTCAATCTGATCGGGCTGCTGGATCGCCCGACTTCCGGCACTTACCGGCTGGATGGCGGAGATGTCACCGATTTGACCGACGAACAGCAGGCCAGGGTGCGCAGCGAAAAAGTCGGCTTCGTGTTCCAGGCGTTCCATCTGGTGCCGCGCCTGACTGCCGCGATGAACATCGAGCTGCCGCTGATCCTGGCGGGCATTCCCGCCGCCGAGCGCAAGGCGCGCGTCGCGCAGTTGCTGGAAAACTACGGTTTGGCGGATCGCGCCGACCATCGCCCCGACCAGCTCTCCGGTGGGCAGCGGCAGCGCGTGGCGATCGCGCGCGCCACCAGCATGCACCCGACTGTGCTGCTGGCCGACGAGCCGACCGGCAATCTCGACCAGGCTACCGGCAAGGAGGTGATGAACCTGCTCGAGCAACTGGTCGCGCAGCAAGTCACGCTGATCGTCGTGACCCATGATCCGGCCATCGGCGGGCGCGCGGTGCGCCAGGTGCGCATGGTGGACGGGCAGATCACCGGCGAAATGGGTGGGGACGTAGGGCGGGCTTTGCCCGCCGAAACAGAACGTCGGGCAGAGCCCGACCTACGATGAAGCTAATCGACATCCTGCAATTCGCCTCCGGCAGCCTGCGCGGCAGCCGCACCCGCACGTTGCTGATGATGCTGGCGATGTCCATCGGCGTAGCGGCGGTTGTCATACTCACCGGCCTGGGCGAGGGTGCGCGCCGCTATGTCGTCGACCAGTTTTCCTCGCTGGGCACCAACCTGCTGATCGTGTTCCCCGGCCGCACCGAAACGGCGGGGATCGGGCCGGGCATGCTGGTCGGGCAGATTCCGCGCGAGCTCACGCTGGACGACGCGCAGGCCCTGCTGCGCAGCCGCGCCATCGGGCGCATCGCGCCGCTGACGGTGGGCGCGTCGCAGATTTCCAGGGATGCGCTCAACCGCGAAGTGGCCGTGCTCGGTTCGACGGCCGAGTTGCTGGAAGTGCGCCACATGAGCATGGGCCAAGGGCAGTTCCTGCCGGCCGGGGATGTGTATTCCAGCGAATCGGTGTGCGTGCTCGGCGCCAAGCTCAAGCGCGAGCTGTTCGGCCAGCAGCAGGCCATCGGCGCCTGGGTGAGGCTGGGAGACCGGCGCTTCCGCGTGATCGGTGTGCTGGCTTTGCAGGGCGAATCGATGGGCTTCAACACCGACGAGATCGTCATCGTGCCGGTCGCCTCAGCGCACATGCTGTTCAACACCTCCGGCCTGTTCCGCATCCTGGTGGAGGCGAAAAGCCGCGATGCCATCGAGCGCGCCAAGCAGGATGCCGAGCAGATACTGTCCGAGAGGCACGGCGGCGAACGCGACGTGACGGTCATCACGCAGGATGCCGTGCTGGCGACCTTCGACCGCATTCTGCGCGCGCTGACGCTGGCGGTCGCCGGCATCGCCGCGATCAGCCTGGCGGTGGCCGGCATCCTGATCATGAACGTGATGCTGATCGCCGTTTCGCAGCGCGTCAGGGAAATCGGCCTGCTCAAGGCGCTGGGCGCGCCGGCAACCCAGATCAGGAACCTGTTCTTCACCGAGGCGATCCTGCTGTCCGGAATCGGCAGCGTGGCGGGACTGGTGCTCGGCGAAATCGGCACCAGGGTGATCGCGCACATCTATCCGGCATTGCCCGTCGCCGCGCCGTGGTGGGCCGTGCTGGCGGCGTTCGGCACGGCGCTCGGCACCGGCATCCTGTTCAGCGTGTGGCCGGCGCGCCGCGCGGCGCGGCTCGACCCGGTGATGGCGCTGGCGCGGTCGTGAACCTGCCGGTTTTGCGTGGAGCAGGCAAGGCGTAGCATTTGACCTTTAGCTGTCCGCTGGGTAACCTGCCGGCACAGATTGAACGTAATACCAATTCTAAATCAATCGTGCATTTATGTAGGGCGGGCTATGCCCGCCGGATGTCGGGCAAAGCCCGACCTACGATTATTTTACTTTTGAAATAGAATTAACAAAGGAGGTGCAAAATGACTGCCCATGTCAGCGACAAACCGATGGCCAAGGCCGTGATTCGCGAGGTGATCGAGGCGCAGCCGGATGATGCCAGCTACGAGGAAATCATGCGGGAACTGGCGTTCGAGCGCATGATTGAACGAGGCTTGGCCGATGTTCGCGCCGGGCGTAGCGTGAGCCACGACGAGGCCATGCGGAGAATCCGTTCATGGCGGAATTGAGATGGACGCCGGAGGCGCTGGATTGGCTTGAAGACATCCATCGCTATATCGCGCAGGACAATCCGCAGGCTGCGGCCAATGTGATCGACGGGATTTTGCAGAAAGCCGGTGTGCTGATCGCTTTTCCCGACATCGGCACGCGCTTGCGCATCGTGCCAGAGGGCGAGGTTCGGATGATTCTATACGGGCACTACCGCATCGCCTATCTGCGCCGCAACGACACGGATGCGATTGAAATTCTGGGCGTGTTCCACGACGCCCTCGATATCGACAGGTACATTCCATAATGAAAACCAGTAATTCCATACTACACCTGACCGTGGGCGAGCCGATGTCAGCCAGCCTTGCCCGCGCCAGCGCTGCGATGAAAGCCGCCAGGCAAGGCAAATCCATACCACCCTATTTTGGCGTTGGCTTCGATGATGTCGGCGGATTGTTTTCTGTCTTTACTCCCAAGCGCTGGGAATTAATCGGTGCGTTGCGCGAAGGTGGCGCGATGACGGTCGCCGAACTCGCCCGCCAGCTCAAGCGCGACTACAAGAACGTGCACAGCGATTGCGAGCGCCTGATCGAATGGATGGCAATCGAAAAAGACGAAAATGGCCGGGTCTTTGCGCCCTACGACGAGATCGTGGTGGACATGAAACTGCCGGATCGGCGCGCGGCGTAGAAAAATACTTCACAAACTCATCATGACAAGCCAGGCTCGGTATTTGAATTGCCGCTTTCGGGTGATGATTCCAGCGAGTTAAATGGCGGCAAGTGCCAGAAGGAGACATTCATGCCCGCCCGTACTATTATGCATATGCGGACAGACAAAATTGAGGGCATTCTAATGAATCAATTGGTTATCGAAAATATGTACGCCTCATTATTATCAATAATACGGATCGGTGCGTCCGTCTAATAACTGTTAGCAGCCTATGGATACTATGCAGGTACTATTGAACGCAATTACTTGGCACCATCTCGCTTTCATCTTCGCGTTGGTGTTCATCGTCATTTTCAGACAGCCTCTATCTGAACTTATTCGCCGAACTACGAAAATAGGTAAAGAGGGGTTAACGGCTGGTTCAGCTCCAGAAGCGCAACGCGAGAAGTCTGATCCAGAGGCTGTACAGCAATTGCTTGACGTTATTGGCAACTCAATCGTAATTGCGGATATTGAGAGCCACGTCAGTAGCGAGCTAACGAAAAAAGGATTCACCACAGACGGCGACACCGTTAAGGTTCTGATTAGGCACTTGGCTGGCACTCAGTTACTCTTGTCATTCGAACAAATACACAACCTAATTTTTGGCAGCCAGATTTTCTTACTTAAAAAGTTAAATGAGGTTGCGGGTCAGGGTAGACCGGTAGCCTTTGTTATTGGCCACATTGATCATGTTAAATCACTATACCCATCCGCATTGGGCGAGTGGTCATACGATCAATATCTTGAGTTTCTGTATAGTCGTTTGCTTATTGTTCGTCATGAAAATCAGATACATATTACGAATAATGGTGTTGAGTATTTAACATGGGTAGCACGCAATGGGCGCAGTGAAAATAATCCGTTATAAGGCTGCTAACCCGGCAGTCAAGAGGGACTGCGCAAAAGCGCGCAGCCCCTTACTTTTACGTTAGGTCTCATCTGGACGGAGCGACAATATGAAACTCGTACTATTTGTAAGTGTGCTTTTGTTTGGCATGGTTCATGCGGTGCATGCGCAGTCACTCGACATAGGCGGTATTGAGTTGCGCCTTGGACAAAGGGCTGACGAAGCTCTTCGTTCACTTTCGTCCTATCAAGTACAGTACAACGGTAGTTCATGGTTCGTAAGCCAGAAGATTGGTAACCGACACCAGTTTCTCGGCTCGATTAGCGCAACAACCAATACAATAAGTTTTATCAGCAAATCCTTTGACATGGAGGAGAACGAACGCGCAGCCGAGACGTATACGCGCGCATCCAAAGAACTTCGCCGCCGTGGAGGAACAACCTGCGCTACTCGCGAAGTTGAATACACAGACGGGCTAATCCGCGGATTTAACACTCAATGCGGACCTTACACACTCTCCTACTTTATGCCTTCTAAGACTGACGATGACGCACCGGTCCTCGGGGGCGTATCTATTTCAGTCCGGGCGAAATAGGCCAGCGTATGTGCAAGCGACCTAACAATTCGCTCAACTACGCTCCACTTCGTTACGCTCGGACTGGCCGTCTGCGGCTTCCAGCCGGTTAGCTCAAACGTTGACGGTCTGCTTTGGAAAATCTTGACTGGCTGCAACGTGTCGATTGTGCTACTTGGCGACTGACGGGTTTCAGGCAGCGCGATTCTCAAGCTTGGGCTAATACACATAACCGAAACTAACCTATGCTCTTCCCCGACCTGGTCCGCCTCACCACCTCCAGCTTCGTCGCCTACCGGCTGCGCAGCTTCCTCACCGGCCTGGGCATCGCCGTCGGCATTGCGGCGGTGATCCTGCTGACCTCCATCGGCGAAGGCCTGCATCAGTTCGTGCTGGCCGAGTTCAGCCAGTTCGGCACTAACCTGATAGGCATCCAGCCGGGCAAGAAACAGACGCACGGCGCGAGCGTCGGCATGCTCGGATCGGTGCGGCCGCTGTCCATCGAGGATGCGCAGGCGGTGCGCCGGCTTCCCTTTATCCAGTACGTCAATCCCAGCGTGACGGGCAACGCCGAGGTGCGCGCCAACGGCAAGACGCGCCGCACCATGGTGTATGGCGCTGGGCACGAGTTCACCGACGCCTTCTCGATCAGGGTGCAGACCGGCAGCTTCCTGCCCGATGACGACCCTTCGCAGGCGCGCGCTTTCGTCGTACTCGGCGCCAAGATCAGGCAGGAACTGTTCGCCGGGCAGAACCCGCTCGGCGGCTATCTGCGCGTCGGCGGGCAACGCTACCGGGTGATCGGCGTGATGGAGCCGAAGGGGCAGATACTCGGCTTCGATATGGACGATACCGTGTTCATCCCGGCCGCGCGCGCGCTGGAGCTGTTCAACCGCCCGGGGCTGATGGAGGTACAGGTGAACTATCAGCCGAATGCCGATCTGGACAGCGTGATGCGCAGTATCACCGCGCTGCTCAAGGAGCGGCACGGGAGCGAGGACTTTACGCTGGTGCCGCAGGAAAAGGCGCTCGAAGTGCTCGGCTCGGTGCTGGACGTGATCACCTTCGCGGTCGGCGCATTGGGCGGCATCTCGCTGCTGGTGGGCGGCGTCGGCATCCTGACCATCATGACCATGGCCGTCACCGAGCGCACTTCCGAGATCGGCCTGCTGCGCGCCCTCGGCGCGCGCGAACGGCAGGTGCTGGCGCTGTTCCTCGGCGAGGCGATGCTGCTGTCCGCGCTGGGCGGCCTGGCCGGATTGACGCTCGGCGTCGGTATCGCGCAGGTGCTGCACCTGCTGTTCCCCGCGTTGCCGGTGCATACGCCGTGGCTGTTCGCCGCGCTCGCTGAGCTCAGCGCGGTGACCATCGGCCTTGCGGCGGGCGTCGCACCGGCCATGCGCGCGGCAAGGCTCGATCCGGTGGAGGCGCTGCATGCGGAGTGAGTCATGCGACATCTTCTGCAACGTCATCGACAACTACGGCGACATCGGCGTGTGCTGGCGGCTGGCGCGACAGCTGGCGCAAGAGCATAGCCTCGCGGTGCGGCTGTGGGTGGATGATTTGAGCAGTCTGGCCAAGCTGTGCCATGAAACAGATGCCACGCTTGAAAGCCAGCACTGCCGCGGCGTGGAAGTGCGGCGGTGGGCTGATCCGTTCCCCGAAGCGCAACCCGCCGAACTGGTGATCGAGGCATTCGCCTGCAAGTTGCCGCAAGGCTATATCGAGGCGATGGCCGAACAGCAGCAATCCGTCTGGATCAATCTCGAATATCTCAGCGCCGAAGACTGGGTGCATGGCTGTCATGGCCTGCCATCGCCGCATCCGAACCTGCCGCTGACCAGATACTTCTTCTTTCCCGGCTTCACCAAACAGACCGGCGGCCTGTTGCTGGAACGCGACCTGTTCGCGCGGCGCGATGCGTTCCAAAGCGATGCCGCGCAGCAGCAGGCATTCTGGCAGTCCATCGGCATGGAAATGCCTTCGGCGGAGGCGCTAAAAATCTCGCTGTTCGGCTATGAGAATGCCGCGCTGCACGATTTATTCGATGCCTGGGCAAGCGGCGCGCAGCCGGTGCTGTGCGTCGTGCCGGAAGGGCGCATCCTGCCGCAGGCCGGGCAGTATTTCGGCGATACCGCGCCGCACGCGGGCAGCAGCTACACACGCGGCAACTTGCAGGTGCATGTGCTGCCGTTCGTCGAGCAGGAGCGCTACGATGAACTATTGTGGGCATGCGATGTCAATTGCGTCCGTGGGGAGGATTCCTGCGTGCGGGCGCAATGGGCGGCCAAGCCGTTCGTCTGGCAGATTTACCCGCAGCACGATGCGGTGCACTGGCAAAAGCTGCAAGCCTTTCTGAACCTGTACTGCGCACCGCTCAGCGCGGCGGCAAGCCAGGCGATGCAAGGCATGTGGCGGGAGTGGAATAGCGGCGGAGAAGCAGGGCAGGCTTGGCCTGCCTTCGCCGCGGCACGGGGCGAATTGAACGAGCATGCGCAACACTGGGCGCGGCAATTGGCCGTAAACAATCTGGCGTTGAATTTACTGGATTTTTCTCAAAAAATCGGTAGAATGCGCGCCTTGAAAATTGAGGGGCAGTAAACATGAAAACAGCACAAGAAGTACGCGTAGGTAACGTCATCATGGTGGGTACCGACCCTATGGTCGTGCTCAAGGCTGAATACAGCCGCTCCGGCCGTAACGGCTCGGTGGTCAAGATGAAGATGAAGAATCTGCTGACCGAATCCGCAAAAGAAACCGTGTATAGCGCCGATGACAAATTCGAACAGATTCTGCTGGATCGCAAGGAAGTGAATTACTCCTACTTCGCCGATCCGATGTATGTGTTCATGGACGGCGAATACAACCAGTATGAAATCGAAGCCGAAAGCATGGGCGACGCGATCAATTACATCGAAGACAACATGCCTTGCGAAGTGGTGTTCTACAACGAGAAGGCAATCTCGGTTGAGTTGCCCAACACCATCGTGCGCGAAGTCGTTTACACCGAACCGGCGGTGCGCGGCGACACTTCCGGCAAGGTGATGAAGCCGGCCAAGATCAACACCGGTTTTGAATTACCCGTTGCCGCCTTCGTCGAAATCGGCGACAGGATCGAAATCGATACCCGCACCAACGAGTTCAAAAAACGCGCCTGATTTAACCCGTCATTCCGGTTGGCGCCGGATTAACGGAGTTTTATGGGAAGCAAAAGGCCAGCCGTGAGGCTGGCCTTTTTTCTGACTTCCGGTACGTGAGGCTCACTCCACCAGGCAGCCTTTTTACCGGCTATTCGCGCATCCAAACCCCGCTTGAATCCCGGTCATTTGGCTGGTCTTTTTCATGCTATTCCGTATAATTTCACCCGTTGCGACTGCTGCAATCTCGAAGGCGCAATTTAGCCGGAAGGCACCCAAGCCGATATTTGGCCGGGCTTCAACTTGAAAAAACCAACCATGAGTAACACAACAATGAAAACTCTTTTTAGCCTGGTCGTGACAGTATTTTTCCTGATGGCCGGCACCGGGGCGCAGGCCGGATTGCAGGAAGGAATCGATGCCTATGGAAAAGGCAACTACCCTGCCGCATTGAAGGAATTCAGGCCGCTTGCCGCCAAGGGCAACGCGGCGGCGCAGAGCATCCTCGGGTTTATGTACGCCAATGGGCAGGGTGTGCCGCAGGACTACAATAAAGCGGAGGCGTGGTACCGCAAGGCGGCTGCGCAAGGGGATGCGGACGCGCAAACATTCCTGGGGATCATGTACGGCAAGGGGCAAGGCGTGCCGCAGGACTACGGGAAAGCGGCGGAGTGGTACCGCAAGGCGGCTGAACAAGGGGTTGCGGATGCGCAGAGCAACCTCGGGATGATGTATGCCAACGGGCAAGGTGTGCCGCAGGACGACAAGGAGGCCGCAGCGTGGTACCGCAAGGCGGCCGAGCAGGGCAATGCCCCGGCGCAGTTCAACCTCGGCGTGATGTATGCCAACGGGCAGGGGGTTCCGCTGGATATGGTGGAAGCGTACAAGTGGTTCAGCCTGGCAGAGGCGGTGGTGGGCGAAGAGGCCGCCAACAACAGGAAACTGGTTGAAGCGGGCATGACCCCCCGGCAGATTGAGGAAGCACAGAAACTGTCGCGGGAGTGGGCGGAGAAGCACAAGTAATCTGCCGAAAAATTGCACTTCCTATGTGAATCGGTGTTTAAAAGGTAAATCATGAATAATGCAATAAAGAAAAATTCGTTCGGGCTGGCTCTGGCAATCGTTTTCCTGGCGGGCAGCACAGGCGCGCAGGCCGGCTTGCAGGAGGGGATATTCGCTTACAAAAGGGGCTATTTTTCCGCTGCGTTAAAGGAGCTGGCACCCCTTGCGGAGCAGGGGAATGTGAAAGCTCAAGGAATCCTCGGGGAAATGTACAGCAGCGGAAGCGGCGTTCCGCAAGATCTTGTGAAGGCGGTATTCTGGTATCGCAAGGCGGCCGAGCAGGGCAGTGGGTCGGCGCAGACATACCTCGGCATGATGTATGAAAGGGGAATCAGTGTCCCGCAGGACGACAAGGAGGCTGCATCGTGGTTCCGCAAGGCGGCCGAGCAAGGTCATGGGGAGGCGCTGTATATCCTCGGTGGAATGTATGAAAGAGGGCAAGGCGCAATACAGGCCGACTTGGTGCAGGCGCACAAGTGGTTCAATCTGGCTGTGGCAGTAGGTTTTGAAGTGGCCCAGGATAACCTGGACGAGATCGAAGCGAAGATGAGCCCCGAGCAAATCGAAACGGCGCGATCGATGGCAAAGGAATGGCTGGCAAAGCACAAGCCGCCTATCGATGGCGTCGCTTCAAAATAATCAGGGTTTCTGCCTGTCCGGCCGGTCGCGCGACGGGATGCGGTAGAGCCAGATCACCATCGTCACCCCGAAGAAGGCCAGCGCGAGTTGCAGCCGGCCATCCCGGATGAAAAAAATGATCGAACTGCCGAAGGTCAGGGTCATCGTGGCCACCGCCACCAGCTTGACACGCCACGGGATGCTCCGGTAGGTGCGCCATTCGACGATCAGCGGCCCGAGGGATGGATGGTTCATCAGCCAGTTGTAGAAGCGGCGCGACGAGCGGGCGTAGCAGGCGGTGGCCAGCAACAGGAAGGGCGTGGTCGGCAGGATCGGCATGAAGATGCCGACGATGCCGAGCAGCAGGAACAGCGTGCCCAGCGCGGCGAAGGCAAGGCGCACCCACAGGAAGCGATGCTTGCGCACCTCGTGGCTGTAGTCGCGGCGCTCGATGGGTTTGACCCGGCTCAATCTTTCCCTCTCAACATCCCGATGAACCGATCGATTTCCTCGCGCGACATCTGCCGCGAGGCTTCGAATTGCGCATGGGCTTCCGGGTGTTGCATATCCAGGCGGATTCCCCACAGCGGCCGGGTGCTGGTGGGCAGCATTGCGTAGCGCACGTCGCCGAGTAGCCCGGGGTCTTCGGGGTGCAAAGCCAGATAGCCGTCCGAGAAGAAGTCGAAGCGCTTGATGTCGTGGTTCAGCACCGAATCCGGAGAGAGTGCAGGCAGGTCGCGGGACAGGTCGAAGGCGCGCACCGTATTCCCCGGATAGATCCGCACGGTTCCACCCATACCTGCTCGCACCGCATCGACGTGATAGATGCCACCGGAGCGGTAGATCGAGCGCCACAGCAGCAGGTTGCCCATCGTCGGCTTGACGGTCAGTTTCTCCGCTTCATGCCCGCGCAGCACAATGATTGCGCGCATCGCATCTTCGGCGCGCTGGTGCTGGAGCCAGCCGACGGACAGGTACGCCGCCGCCAGCAACAGGCCGATGCGCGCCGGCAGCGTCTTGCGCCAGCGCAGGCCGGCCAGCATCGCCGCGCCGAGGATCAGCGAAAGCAGCGGGTCGAAGATCGGGACGATGCTCCACGCGATGCGTCCGCCGGTGAACGGCCACAGCAGGTGCGTGCCGTAGCTGGTGCAGGCATCGAGCAAGCCGCTCGTGGCGCAGCCCAGCAAGGCATACAGATAGATGCGTTTAAAACCGAGCGGTCGCCCGAAGGCCTTGAATGCGGGCCATAAAATCAGCGCAACCAGCAGCGCCCCGACCGGAATGAAAACCAGCGCATGGGTGAACTGGCGGTGATACTCCAGCGTCAGCAGCGGGTCGGTTGACGACCGGATCAGCGCATCGGCATCCGCCAGCAGCGCGGCAAGAAAGCCCACCGTCGTCGCGGCGCGCGTTTCACTCTTCCGGCTGCACGACTGCGCGAGGGTTCCGCCCAGCAGGCCGTGGGTCAGGATGTCCATATGGCCGCATTTCGTCCAATAGGTGCAGCCAGCCATTCCCGGTGCGGCGGGTGGAGCAATATTCCCATAGGGGCTCGTTCGGCAAAGGCAGGCAGTGGCATGATTGGTGAGTTGATGTCCGGCATGATGCCGGGGTGGCGAGTTTATCAATTGCCCGAATTCGTGTCCATTGAACGAAAGCCCCCGCGAGTCATGCGCCCCTGTGCGGCTGCAAGCACCGGTGTGCTAGACTTAATCAAACCTTAAACCACAGGGATGATCGCCATGAAAAAATTTCTGCTGATTCTGTTAATGCTGGCCAGTACAACTGCTTTTGCCGGACTCAGTAAATGGGTGGATGCGGATGGCAAAGTGCATTATTCAGACCAACCGCCTCCCGCCAATGTGAAAGCAAAGACACTGCGCGTTACGTCGGAGGCCGCTGCTCCCATGAGTGCAAGCGGCGTGGCTGCTGCGAGCGCGCCTGCCGCGCCAAAAACCATCGCGGAACGCGAAGCTGAATTGAGAAAGGTTCAGCAGGCGAAGAAGGAAGCTGCCGACAAGGCCGCCCAGGAACAGGAAAAAATAGAAGCAGAGAAAGCCTATTGCGACGCCGCGCAACAGAATCTGCGCGTCCTGCAGGAGGGGATGCGCATGGTGGAGATCGATGCCAAAGGCGAACGTTTTTATTTGGACGATGAACAGCGCCGGCAACGCATTGAAAAAGCCCAGCAGGGCATCAAGACTTACTGCAAATGATCATGCTTGGGATGCTGCGCCGTTGCCGGAACTGCGTTTTCCGAATTTCCCGATAGGCCAATAAATAACTGCCGCCAGGAGATCAATCCATGAGTTTGATCAATATCTGATTTTCGCCGCAACACAATTCGCCACTGCAATCTATAGGCCGAAATATATAGGCATTTCGGCATATAGGTATTCTCCGGTTTAGGTGATAAATTTTCAGCGTGGAAATTTATCGATCAGGGGGGTTGTCGTGAACACCGTAAATACCGTAAACCTGGATGAAACCAAGTCATTCAGCCTCCAAGCCGAAATTATCAGGCAGATACAAACCAATGATGGGCAGACTCCTTGTTATGCCACTTCTGCCAGCAAGCAGTGCGACAAGAAGGAATGCGGCTGGCGCCATGACTGCTTCGATGAAGTCCGCGAACACGGGTAACGACCATTATGAACTTGCCGGGATGGGATGTGGCATCACGGCATTCTTTCGCCGCACCGCCGCGCACCCCCTGGCATTGGCACGGTTTGGTGTGATTGTGATTCGTCCCCCGGGTTTGACGCAGTGCCAGATAGCAGGCCCTTGCTCTGGTCGATGACGCTTTTCAGGGGGCTCTCTTTGCTTTTTTTACCGCGCCACTATTCCTGAATCACTTCAAAGTCATGTGTTACCGCGGCAGTTGCGCCGAGCATGATGGAGGCCGAGCAGTATTTTTCGGCCGACAGTTTGATGGCTTTTTCAACTGCCTCCGGCTTGATGTCCTTGCCTGTCACGACGAAATGCATGTGTATTTTGGTGAACACCTTGGGGTCGGTTTCGGCGCGTTCCGCGTCCAGATCCACATAGCAGCCGGAAACAGCCTGGCGGCTTTTTTTCAGGATGGACATCACATCGAAGCTGGTGCAGCCGCCCGCGCCGAGCAGCAGCATTTCCATCGGGCGCGGGCCGAGATTGCGTCCGCCTGCAGCCGGCGAGCCGTCCATCAAAACAGCGTGACTGCTTTCCGTTTCACCCAGAAAAGAGACTTGTTCCACCCATTTGACGCGAGCTTTCATGTAATACCTCGTTGGTTATGTTTTTCCGGGAGCGCCGACGTCCTCGTCGGCAATTCACGCCTGATGCCGACGAGGACGTCGGCGCTCCCATGACAGTCCTGCCGATGTCAGAATTTTATCTGATACCAGAGCAATCCGATAACTTCGTGAACGAAAATTTTGCTGTCGCGCAACGATTCGGCACGCGGCAGAAAGGCCATCAGATCGACCCGATAGCGCGTGGTAAAGGCGGTCGGCGCCTCGACAACCTCGAATCCGGCGCGGCGGAATACATCGGCGGAACGCGGCATGTGCCAGGCGTGAGTGACGAGATAGATCTTTTTGATGCCGGCCTTTTGCAGGGTCTGGAATGAGTAGCGCGCATTTTCAAAAGTGTTGTCGGACGCGTCTTCAATCCAGCGCACCGGGACGCGAAAATCCTGTTCCAGCGAAGCGCGCATTTGCTGTGCCTCGGAAAGCTGGTTGCCCAGCGGTTTGCCGCCGGTCACCAGTATCGGTTTGCCGGTCTCGCGCTGGAGCCTCGCGCCATAGCGCAGGCGCAGCAGGGTTTGCTCATTGACGGTGTCCTGCCCGGCATATTCCGGCGCGTGGAAATATGTCCCGCCGCCGAGTATCACGATCGCATCGGCGGCTTGGGGCTGCTTATTGAGGTGTTGGCTACCCAGCGCGGCGGTGCGCGCCTCCAGCAAATGCAGCGCGCCCTCGGCAAAATAGGGCGTGGAGGCGAGCCACAGCAGGCCGAATGCGGCGAGCAGCAGCGGCTTGGCATACTTGCGGCGGCGGTAGAGCAGGAACAGGCCGAGCGCCAGCACGAGCAACAGACTCAGCGGCGGCAGCAGGAAGGCGGCGATGAAGTTGGTGACGAACCAGGACATGACGGCGCTTGGGAATGATAAACCGGCGATATTATGACATGCGGCGCGATCTTCGATGAGAGGCTGCACGGCTCTTGCGGGTAGAATGGCCGGAGGAGGCGATCGCGAGGTGGGGATGAACGGAAGGAAGAGCGGCGAAGTGCGGCTGGAGGCAAGGCATAAGCCATCCGGCGAAAATTCCCGTTTTTCCGGGGAAGGGCTGGCGTTCGGCGAGTATCTGCGGCGCATGGCGGAGATGTTGCGGCGCGCGCATGTCCGGCTCGGAACCGCCGAACTCGAAAAGGCGGTCGCCGGAAACGCGCCGTTCGAGTTGCATCCCATCGGGGAGGCATGCAGGGGAAAGGGCAAGCCTTACCGGCGCGGCGTGCTGCTCACGCATGGCCTGACCGATTCCCCTTATTTCATGCGTTATCTGGCCGAGTTCTTCCGGGAAAACGGCTTCCGCGTGATGGCGATATTGTTGCCGGGGCACGGCACGCAGCCCGGCGATCTGCTCGGGGTCGCCTGGCGGGAATGGGCTAGGGCCGTGGCTTATGGCGCCGACAGGCTTGCGGAAGAAGCCGACGAAATCTATCTGGCCGGTTTTTCCGCCGGGGGCGCGCTGAGTGTTTACCAGAGCCTGCGCGATGACCGGGTGCGCGGCCTGTTCCTGTTTTCTCCGGCGCTCGAGATCACGCCGCGCGCGGCCTGGGCGAACCTGCACAGGCTGTATAGCTGGCTGATGCCATCGGCAAAATGGGTCGGCATCAGGCCGGACAAGAGCCTCTACAAGTATGAGTCGCTTCCCAAAAATGCCGTTGCGCAGATGCACGCGCTGACGAAAAAATTGAATTCGCTGCTGCGGAAACACGAAATCAGCCTCCCGGTATTCGCCGCCGCCAGCCAGGACGACGCCACCGCCAACACCCCGGCAACCTTGGCGTTCATGGCGCAGGCGCGCCATCCCTCCAGCAGGCTGGTGCTGTACACCACCGACACCGGAAAATTTCCGCCCGGCATTCCGGCGGAAAAACTGGAACTGGTGAACAGCGTGCTGCCCGAGCAGAAAATATTGAGTTCCGCGCATACGGCCATCGTGCTGCCGCCCGACGATCCGCACTACGGGGCAGCGGGGGATTATTCCAATTTCATCCATTATTACCCCGGCGACATGGAGAAATATGAAGCCTGCAACAACAACCACGGGGAAGTTTTGCAGGGAGAGGTCAGCGAGGCCAACCTTAGAGCCGGCGCCTTGCAGCGCTTGATGTACAACCCGAATTTTGCGGCGCTCAAGATTTCCATGAAGCGATTCATCGACAATTTGCCGTAATCCTAAGTAGTTATTTTCGTAAATATACGTACGTATTTATATTGACAATTCAGACCGTAGCCTGGATGAAACGCAGTGTAATCCGGGAGTGCGACGCTCCGTTCTTCCCGGATTCCGCTGCGCTGCATCCGGGCTACAACTGTAACTTGAGAAATA